>Ga0208694_1002836_pt1 | contig 17534 bp, 32 predicted proteins | sample AD_UKC078_MetaG_FD_184442 | JGI IMG/M metagenome (GOLD analysis project Ga0208694, IMG submission 184442) | Active sludge microbial communities of municipal wastewater-treating anaerobic digesters from USA - AD_UKC078_MetaG (SPAdes) (version 2) | ecosystem: Engineered > Bioreactor > Anaerobic >...
GGGAAAGAACTTTAATGAGGTAATCACCCTTTTAAGAGCTGAAAAGAAAAACCCTTTAAGAGAACCTGAAAAGAAAAACCCTTAACATTATTGAAGGAGGAGAGATGGACAGTGTCCCATAGCTTATGTACCCTGAGCTATGTCATATTGCATGTGCCTTATGAGTCTTATCCTCCTTTTTTATATCTTATAATAGTGTTCCGTTCAACTTATGCGTAATACGTGTAATTGTTTTGTGATACTTTATTGTGAGATATTCTGAATTTTGTTCCTTTACTACTTTACGTGTGCTATAACAGGGAGGCAGTTGTTATAGTTTGTAAAGTGGTGTGATATATCCGCTGTCTAAGGGGTAGTTCCCACCTGTCTATCTTTACTCTTTATTGTCCGCTGAACACTTCATAGGAATTAGTATGTTATGAAGATAAGTAAGGATCTCTGAGCGAGATACAGGGTGCTCCGTCAGGAATGACGTAAAACATCACCTCTTGCACTATGAGTTCAGCAGTGGACACTGTGATATTAACATATGTTCGTAGTGCAAAAGGCTTTTAAACAGTGGCGACAGTGGCTATGCTTAATGGCAATGCTCATCGTCACTGTTTCTTTATCAAAGTTTAATCAGTCCTCCATAAGACCCCTCTCCTTTAACTATGAGGGGAGACTTGTGGATTAATTTTATTCTTTTTAACTTAACTTCGTTCAAATATAGGTCATTTTGGAATCAATGTATGAAAGTAGTATAAACATACTGCTTCATCTATTTAAACCCCATTTTGACTATAATTAGAACGAAATAACATATATTTAAAAAACAAGGAGAGACAATGAATCAATTTTCTAATTTCTTAAAGAATAAGAAAACATCTTTAGGTTTATATACTATTCTTCTTGACTTCCCTCAAGGAATAAGAAGAAGAGATTGGGATTATATCATAGATAATAAAATTTGTTATGTTAATTCCACAGGAAATTTGGAGGAAAGATGAAATTTATAAAAGAAATCAAATGCCCATACTGTGGGTCAGTTGATATCATAACAGGAATAACACTTAATAGTTTTGCAAGAAAACATGAAGAGACATTTGGACATTGTCATCGATGTCAGACAGAACTTAAATTCTCTTTTAAAGCTACAAGGTATGACATAGTTAGCAAAGATACTATGTTCTTAGAGCATAGTCTCATAGCTATGGCGTATCCTGATAGATTTAGGACAGAGACAAGATCATATGATCCTGTAACAGGAGAGTATGAGATAGCAGTCTCTGAATATAGAGTAACAAGTATTGTTCCTATCGGGGATTATTATCCAGATAAACACTAATACAAATAACATATCAATTTCTCACGATCTATAATTAGATGAGTCTTTACCCTACTAAAGATAAATCGTTTGATTTTGATATGTTTTCTGTTTAAATTCAATAAGTATAGGAGTAACTTATGAAGAAGACAAAGTTAAAGATGATAACTCGGTATAGTCATATACCTATCACACCATTCATAGTGAAGAAATGTGATAGACATTATGAATGTCAGACGTTATCTCTAACACAAATACTGAGAGTTAAGAGAACTCCAGTGTTTAATCAAGCATTTGACAAAAACAATATCGATTTATTCTACAACATGTATAACATTTCAATTGAGAATAATGAGATTGTAAAATGGGCAAAATAAAAGGAGACAATAATGGTAGTTAATAACATTAAAAAACAAGACAACAGATCTGTACAGGTTATTACCGAAGAAGAAATGTTGGATAAATTTACAGATACTAAAGATAACCAAATGTTTGTAGGAATCATTAAAGAAGAAAAATTTAATGCGGGACAAATATTTGCAATAGCGTTGTTACGCCACCGAGACATACCAATGTATATCTGCAGAACAAATGACGAAGAAGTATTACTTGAAATACATAATAATGGTGGCTACGTATGGGGTAAAAAAATTCATAGAAGCGATCGAAGTACATACTTCAACCCTAAATATCCAATAATAGAAAATTTATTTTTTCCAGGAACTTATGAGAAATTAAATAAACCTAAATTAAATCTACTTAAATCTATTTATAACAACATTATAGACAAAAAATCATTGGATATTGTTACAACAATCATCCAAAATTTTAACACAACTTGGAATGAGCCCCAAGAATTACAAAATTTAAACTTTGAAACAGCTGTACATTTTGCTTGCTTTATATTAGGTGCTGCAACAAAGTTTATACAAATAGCATTACATAAAGATAAGCATGAGAAAGCGAATAAATATGCAGCTTTTGTAGAATGTGCAATAAAGAAGAAACATGCTGATAAATCTTATATCATATTAGAGAAAAAGATTGATTTTAAACCTTATGTACAAATGTATAATAAGGAACTTAAAAACAATTATGTTAAAAAAATTAACTTTGTGATATACCCGTATGAAGACAGATCAAGGTGGATCGTTCATGCTATTGAAGACATGCAATTAGATCCAATTATTAAACATCTTGAGGGCTTCAAGTATTTAACGTTAGATAATATGTCAGCAGAATTTATGCTGCTTGATCAATGTACTAACGCAATAAATTTAACTGAAGTTCTGTTTAATAAAAACATACATGTTGATACACAAAAAATGATTAATACATTAAGAGAATCTCAACCTGATCAAACAACAAGAACATTTCTTAAGATAATCATGGAACATAATATTAAGAAGGAGTAAACATGAAAGAATTAAATTACAAAAATCTATTTGTACAAACCTTATTAGTATGTTTATTACTATTTGGTTTGTTAGTTTACATGTCAAATAAGTATCATAAAATTAGTCTTAAGTATGAGACAACTCAGTATCAACTTGAACAGCTTGTTGAATACTTAACTCATAATGGTTTTTTGATTACTGAACTCAAACAGGAGGATTATAATGAATGATAATCTACATCCATTGTTTAAAAACATCTTAAAAGGTATAACATCTATACCAAATAAATATGATAACTTAAAAGATATTGATCCTTCAATACAAGAATTCTTTGATGAAATGGATTTGGAGGAATAATGAAAACTATAATATGCCCAGTATGCAAAAAAGAAAATCATAAAAACTCTTATGTAAAGTTCTATAGAGACGAAAATGATTCCTATTGGCTAGTTATTCAATGTTCTTACTGTGGTACATTGTTCCCACAGGCTAAACAGTTTTATCTTAATCAGTTATCCGTATATGAGGATGATTATGATTTTGATATATTTGATTATATTGATAGTCATTCAGCATTAAATTGTGACACAGTTCTTACTACTGACCTATTTTGCCTATCAGTCGAGTTTGAAAATGATCTTTACGATACAATAAAAGATTTATTAAATTCTTTTATTCAATTCATTTCAAAGAATCAAACTGGATCAGAAAGGAGTTTGTTGCCATGAGAACATTTAAATGTCCACACTGTGAAAGAGAAGAACCTATGCATAATTTTTATTACATTTCTTTTAGCAAACTTCATAGGTTCTTTTATATTAACTTTGCTTTCTGTTGTCCTTATTGTAGAAAATTTATAACATATATAGGACACAAACAAGTAGAATCAGTTGTATGGAACAGATACGTAACTGAACACGAATATGACAACTCCGTAAAAGGATATGTATGCCTAAACATAAGTTTTCATTTAGAACTTGAAGCAAAATACAAGGAGTTCTTGTTCAGAAAAGGACAAGACTCTGATAGAAAAATAAATAGAGAATTCTATTTGTTACCTTAACAAAAAGGGAAACCTTAAATAAAAAACAAAACAAAGAAAGGAGATAGTATTATGTTTAACGTAACTATCAAACGTCCAGGCTTCGACACAATCATTGCAGAGATGAGCCAATTAATTACAGTAGGAGAACTTTTATCATCACGTAATATTCCAACAGACGGTATGGTAATCAAAGTTAATGGAAACACTGTAAACAACAACTATGAACTAACAGAAGATGCAGAGGTCCGTGTTCTTAAAACAGTTGCAGGAGCGTAACTGTTTATAAAGGGGAGCTTAATTCTCCCCTTTTTTATTTTTAAAGGAGATATTATGATAACAATATATAGTAACGAAAAATTATGGAATGAAATGACTAAAAATGGAACAAAGTACACCATTGATTTAGACATCTCAATAGAACAAATGAATAGGTTCATGGATGAACATAGATTTGTTTCAAACAATGAGTTTGAGGGAGTATACTTTATAATGATAAACTCTATATCTAATATAATAATGACTAGAAATTTTTTTAAAGAATTTTTTCCTCAACTAAACTTAACATATGATCGCTCATCTATGTTGACGACTGTTACATTCACAACAAAACCATCACAAACCGAAGGGTTTAATTATTCTGGACTTAAGATAGAGTCTGATGAACAAACTGAAGATTTTATTAACAAGGTAAAAGAATATCAAAGTGACTCTTTAACTGTCGTAGGTATTTATGAACCAAAAGCTCTATCAGTAAATAAACTGTTGTTTAGATATAACCATTATGAATATAGACTACCTTCTGTAGAAATGATGACTAAAATAGAGTCAGCATTAACTAAACATGAAGAAAAGTTCTATGTTTACTATCAGAATGAACACAAAACAAAGTTTGTATTCATTGAAAGCAATAGAGACAATCCAGCCAATAAAGCTTTCTATTTTTTAAATGATTTTATTATTCACACCATGCCTTTCCCTGAACAATCAATAGAAGACTTAACTTCATTTACATCATACACAAAGAAGAAAGCTTTAGATAATTGTAAAGATGAACTTGATAGACTATCAAAAACACTTGAAGAGTTTTATGATAGAGCTGTTGAGGCAGGGAATAGATATGAAAGTATATCTAAACAAAAGAACATGTTAGAAGAAGCTCTATCTATATCTAACGAAGAAGATAATAAGAAACTTCTTGAAGAACTTAATAAGTTCAAAGAGATAGATTCATTCATCTTACAATACCCTGAATACATCTTTGTAACTAAACCTTTACTTGGATTAGATTCAAGAACAGGACTGTTACATTTCTTAGGATCATATAAAGTAAGTGTTAATGTCAATAGTGGAAAAATAAGCTTTAAAAACTTAATGGGATCACCTACACACAATCAAGGATTACATATTTATACAGATGGTTCTCCTTGCTTTGGTACATTAGGACCAGATATGGCTAAACTTATTTCTACTGTTGATTTAGAAAACATAACAGCATACTTACTTAGTTTCCTTACAACTCCTAATGTTAATGATACATTTGGAACAATGATAGTATTATACCCTGTATTTCCAAGACAAAACTTAGAGTCTATTAATCTTGAAGAATATAATAAAGCATTAAATAGACAGAGTGTAACAAGGAAATCAGGATTATTTATTGAGGAAACCATGACACAAAAACTTATGATTAGCCTTTGGGAAAAATACTATAATGAAACTATAGAACCTAATATAGATTGGGTATATAAAGAAAAAACATCATATGATGATTAAGGAGAATAAATGATTAAGATAAGTAAAATTGCATTAGACAAAAGTCATGCACTTGTAGATAACTATCACGAAGAAATTTCTTGGATAGGGTTCTGCACTCTTGACGAACAATATAACATTACCATACATGACATATATTGTCCAGAGAATCAAACAACTTCTGCAGCATTAGTAACTATTACTCATGAAGGAGATAACGAGTTAATAGACTGGGAAGAAGAAATGAGAGCTCAGTATGGTAATGGCTCATGTAAAGCATGGTTCCATAGTCATGTTAATATGTCTGCTGCACCGTCAGGAACAGACAATGATACACTTAAGAAACTATCTAAAGGTCAGCCTTATTATATAAGAGTTATTATGAACAAAAAAAAAGATGTTCATATAACTATCTCTGCCTTTGGGTTTGAAGCTAAAGTTGATTCATTTAATACTGAAAACAACAATGAGTATACTGAATGGGCTAAAGAAATTATTAAGAAGATAATAAATAATCAACCTAAAACTGTTAATAATTTTAATTACGGAGTTAGACAATCTTCACTTCCTTTATTTCAATATGAAGAAGATGATTGGTATAGCTCTCAACCTGCTTACAAATACAGTTTTAAAACTAAGAGGACAAAATGATTAACACAATTAGACATCACTCTATTGTCCCTTTAGACAAACTTGAAGATCCTGCCCTTGTTATAGGGGCAGGAGCTATTGGTTCTAAAGTAGTAATTGAACTAGTTAAATTAGGTTGCACTAATATAACAATAGTTGACTATGATATTGTAGAAAATCATAACATATCGAATCAGTATTTTGCTCAAAGTGATATTGGCATAGCAAAGGCAGAAGCCATTAAGCAAGAAGCATTAAGACATAATACTTCAGCAAACATTATAGCAAAGATATGCGAATTTGATTATGAAGATCGCTATCCTTATAAGTATGTTTTCATTTGTGTAGATGATATGGATGTTCGCAGAGAGCTTATGAAAAAATACTCAAGAAGCAGACCTACTAAATTCATAGTAGAAGCTCGTATGTCTTATGATATGTTCTTTATTTATACTGTTACTAATATTGATATATATAAGAAATGGTTGAATGTTTCTAAGTATAGCAATGAAGACACAAGTGAAGAGTCTGCATGTGGATCAAAGATCTCTTTAGGAGCTACAAGTTCTCTCTGTGCTGGATTCATGTTACATTCATTTATTAATTTCTTAAATGAGAAGCCAGTAGAATGGTCACTAACAGTAATAACATATCCATTTGAAATAATAACAGAGGAGGGCTAATATGCTTGCCTACATCAACCCTAAAACGTACAGGATTCATATCTCATTTAAAGAAGTTAAAGAAGTTTATGATTGGATAAAAGAACAAGGCTTTCATTGTAATCTTGAACAAGTTACTCGGCGAAACGAAAGAAAGGGAGAAAATAAAAGTTCCTCAATAACAGTTATAACTATTTACAAAGACAAATTTATTTTTGGTTATATAAACATAGACGATCAAACAGAAATCATCATGTTAAACAGAAGATATAGCCAAACAGAACCCTATCCATCTATTAATAAAACAATGGATAGATTTAAGAAAACATTAGATAGCCTTTTTAAAGACAGGTTGCCTAACTTAGCTTCTATATATTAGGAGTAAATATGGATAAAATATTAGTTATAGAAGAGTTCTCTTCCTTAAGGGAACTCTCTATTTATTTACAAGAACCTGCTAAAAAAATATGTGAATTAATTCTTGACAAAGATATAGAAGATTATATTTTTGATTTGTTATGTAGTTTTTTCCCAGCAGGCATAACTTTAACTACACTTAATCGCTTCTTTGAAAAAGAATGCGTTGAAGTATTAAAAACCAATTATTTTGCTGACTTGTTTAGAGACTCTTCTTCACAACTTAAAAGAAAGATATATGAAGGAGAGACTGCAGATAATCAGCTTGAAAGATTAGAAGAACAACAATATTGGTAAAGGAGAATAATATGATACTAACTTTTGTAGTATGCGTAGCTTTAGTAACAGCTATTGCTGTAACACACTTAGCATTAAAAGATGATTATAAATCAAAATATGACAAATTATTAGAAGACTATTATAAGCTTCTAAATAAAAAGGAGAAGAAATGAAAACTTACAATAGACAAGAATACGAAGATATTTGTAAAGAGAAAGGAAAACGAGGTATAGGTGGTAGTCATGTAACAGGACTTATGGCTCCAAACAAATATCAATCACCTTACAAGATATGGAAAGAATCTTTGTATGGTAGGAATGAAGAAGAATATAGCCAAGCAGCTAAAAGAGGTATGGCATTAGAGAATTATATTGCTGATGACTTTGCTAAGCTTCATCCTGAATACAAAGTAAACATACTTGATGGTCTTGCATATCATAAAGATTATTGGTGGATGGTATCTCAAGTAGATAGATTACTTACTACTAAAGATAATAAGTTACATCTATTAGAGATTAAAACTACTAATGATATGAATGCAAAGATATGGGACAATGGTATTCCTATTCATTATTACTGGCAAGTCATACATGCTTTGAATGTTACTAAAGCAGACAAGGCTATCATATTTGCTATGGTAGGAATGGATAATCCTTACCAGGAATATGTTATTGATTCTCAAGATGAACAAGTTCAAAGAGATATGACAAAGCTTTTAGACACAGTTGTTGACTTCTGGAACTTTCATATTGAACGTGGTATAGCCCCTGAAATAGATGGCTCAGAAGCTACAAGTAAGTCTATTGATAGCTTAGCAAAGAAAGAAGAATTTGTTAATCATAATGTTGATATAGATAAATTAGGTGACGAAATTAAAGCATTAGAATCACAAAAGAAACTCGTAGAAGAAGAGATTGATACAAGAAAGAATAAGCTTAAACAAGCTATGGGTACCTTTGGCAAGATAACATCAGATAAATATTCTGTATCATATTCTCAATGTACTACAAGTTCTTTTAACTCTAAGAAGTTTAAAGAAGATCACCCTAATCTATATAGTACTTATACAAGTACAACAACATATTCTAAATTTACTATCACTGAAAGAAAAAAGAAAAATGTATGAAAACATAAAATTGATCTTGACACTATTCTTGATAAGATAAGATAGGAACTTATTGATGATGAAATTAATAAAGATATTTTGTATTACACTAATGATGACAAATTTGATTTTCTCTTAGAATATCTTTTTAATAAGGAGCAACAATGAATGAAAAGAAATCTAATGAAGAACATATAATTTACTTTGAAGATCTTATTGACAACATTGCAATAGAGTTAGACGAAGATAATGACATATGGGAGACTAATGATTACTATAGCATAAAAGAAATATATAACTGGAGAGATAGATATGAAGACAATAATTATAGCAAACATTAATGAAGTATGGATTACTTTTGATACTAAAGAACAACTGTTAGAATGGTTACCTGAACAGGTAACTGTTCCTTTTCCTGATGGTGAAAACTATAAAGAAGGAGAGGAACAAATTCTTTATATTGACGACATTCAAATTGGGATCTTAAAAGATAACATGATTTATCTTAATTTGTTTTACATTAAAACTAAAATTAAAGATAAAAAGTATTACAATTTCTTTACTAATGAACTTCAAAAGAAACTTAGTAAGATTAACTATGACAAAAGAAAATTAAACATATCAATTAATGGGAGTGATATGTGGGGAACACATTATAGAAAAGGATTGCCTGTGTATAACTTCAAAGATGAAATTAAAGTATTAAGAAATGAAAGGAGAAATGATGAAGATAATTAAGAACATCATTGACTGGAACATAGTTCCTAGAGGCTTACTTTATATGTTCTTTGGTCCACCTAAAACTCATAAGACAACAGAAGCTTCTCGTTGGTCAGAGAAAGGAACTGACGGTGTTTTGTTAGCTGACTGTGAACAAGGTGGAGACTTTGTTCAAGGAGCAAATAGAGTTGTAATAACAAGTCTTAACCCTCCAGAACGACCAAAAATGAAAGATGGCAAACAACTAATTGATAAGATGGGCATGCCTATCTTTGAAATTATTCCTCCAGAAGAAAGAGGATATGTTTATTCAACAGGTAAACATATTGGTCAACCAATGCCAGTTTATAGTATAGCTGAGTTCGTTATGAATGTTAAAGCTATGTTAGAGAAAGGAGAATTTCCTTATGATGCCATAGTTCTTGATACTATTGATGAAATCAATGATTGGGCAGAGAAAGAAGTATGTAAGCAACTGAACATTAAAGCAATAGGTGAAGGTGAATGGGGAAATGATTGGGCAATAGCTAGAGACAAAGTGTTTAACATAGTAAGTATGTTAAAGATGTTACTTCGTAAATATAATAAAGATCTTATCTTAATATCACACAGTAAGACTACTGCAGTTATAAAGAATAAGGCACAATTAGGTCCAGACTTACCACGTGGATTATCTAAGAAACTTATGGGTCTTGCAGAGTTAGTTGGTTACACTTCAAAGAAAGAGCAAACAGGACAAGCATTTATGTCATTCAAAGGATTTGATGAGATACAAATGGGAGCAAGATTAAAGCCTTTAGCTAATCAAGAAATTCCATTTGACTATCAGTCATTTGTTAAAACTATAACATCATATACAGAATAGGAATTGTAATGAAGAACAATATAAAAAGAATGAAAAAAACAATTATAACATGTCCTATATGTAAACATAGAGACAATTTAATTGAAAGAACATATGTTAATCATGACAATGATAAACTTAATTATGTTTGTAGTAATTGTAACTTCTATTATCATTCAGATCAAAAGTTGTTTTCTTATGATACGATATACTTTGCTGAAAAGCTACATGAGAAATACCCCAATGTAGATAATAGAAATACTATTGTTGATGAAATCATAGACTTCTATTTCAATAAGTTTCTTGAGTATAAAAAACAAATAAGATTTAGAAGATTAAATTATACAACAAAAAGTATTATCAATGAAGCATTAACAAATGTAAATGACTTAACAAGATTAATTGAAGACATACATTCGATAATAAGAGATGAGAATAAAGTTATCCTTCTTGCTTCAAAAGGAATAATAGATTCTTATCAGCATGACAAGAATGAAAAAAGAATAAATAATATTATAGGAGAATACGAATGAGCTACACAATAGTTACTTATGATTTAGAACGATCAACAGCACCTAATTATGATGAATACTTATGGAAGAATGGATTCTATGAAGCCAAAATTACAAGTATTAAATATGAACCTGACAGAGAGAAAGAAATTTTCTGGAGAATAAGATACTATGTTCCCAGTGTTAATCAAATTTTTACTGACTTTATTACAGGTAATTTTCTTAAAGAGAATGGAGAGATAAAACCATCTTTCATACTAGGAAAATTAAATGAAGTATTTAAAGTTACAGGATTCAAAGGAGGATATACACCTCATGGAGAATTTATTGGATTCAATAACCAGCTTGTTTCTCCAGAAGACATTACCAATCATATGGAAACATTCTTAGAACACAAGGCAATAAACAAAGATGTGTATATTTATATCTATAACAATATGTATAAAGACAAAAGATATACAAATGTTTATTCTATCATTAAACCCAATACTCCTGAAGGCAAAGCACAGTTAATGAATAGAGTTAAATATGCTATTGATAATGAAAAGATTAAACCTGTTGAAGTTGTAATTCCTAAAGAAGAAGCAACAGAAATAACAGAAGAAAGTGATGACTTTATAGTTGATGGAATGCCGAGGTTCTAATGTGGTATTACGAAGTCACTGTAAACGTTAGGAAAAGAGCTACCTTTGTTCATGAAGATAAAGTCTTCGAGAAGATATTAATTCATGGAAAAAAAGAAGAGCTTTTTAGCAGTGTCTTTCAGTATAAAGAAGAAGATCTCTCTGACTTAGTTAACAGAAAATCAGTTTCTCAATTCTATGGAATAAGGAAAGCACACTATATTCCTCTTGATATAGACAGGGGAAATAGTTCTGATCAAAAAGTGTTAGATAATGCCAGAGAGATTCTTTCTTTTTTATTTAGGGAATTAAATTTACATGAAGATAATCTTTGGATATGGTTCAGCGGTACAGGTTATCATATTATGATTCATGCAGGATGTTTCGATTTAGAACCTGATATAGAATATCCTTACAAGATAAAAGAAACATTAAAAAACTTACTTGAAACATTTAACTTAGACAAATCTGTGTATAGTCGTTCAGCATTAATAAGATGTCCTTTCACTTTAAACATTAAATCTGGAAGATATAAGATACCATTATCAGCAGATGAGCTTTTTAGTTTAACTTACGAAGAGATACATATTCTTGCTAGTGATTATACAAATGTCAAAGAAAGAATGAAATGGTATATACATGAATCTAAGAATAAATTTGGTGACGGAGAACTTAAAGAACATGTTGTTGCTGTTATCCCTACTATACGACAAATTAATGATGTTATTGAACCATTTAAAATGGCTTCTTGTATTCATAGGTTATGGGAATTAGGACCTCAACAAGGAACAAGAAATAATACCATACTTAGATTAGCTTCACACTTTAGAAAAAGTGGTATCCCTTCTGATGCTGCTAAGGCTGCTATACTATACTGGAATAATAATAGTTTAGATGAAGGATACGTAATGGAAAAAGTTGAGTATGCCTATAACAAAGGCTATCAATATTCATGTAATGATACCTTACTTAAAAAAAATTGCAATACTCAATGTATCCATTACGATAAAAAGAATATAGTTTTAGATGTTTATACTGCAGATGATATGCATAAAGAACTAATAAGCTATATCAATACTGATTATTCTAAACGAGTAATTCATTTAGATAAAATGTTAGGTTTAGATGAGAACAAAGATGTTAAGATATACCCTGGCGAATTAGTCACTTTTATGGGGGCTACAGGCACGAACAAGTCAACCTTGATACAAAACATTATCTTAGGAGTAAACTTCGTAAACGGGCAGTATTTTGACGTTCTACCTACATTTTATTTCGCACCTGAATTAGCACCAAGACTAACACATCGAAGAGCATTACAAATAGTATCTAATACAGACAAGATAGATGTATTAAATAAGGCTAATGAATTGTATGAACAATACAAGGATAGGCTAGATCACATTAGAGTAGTTGCTCAACCACCAACCCTTGCTAAGATAGAAGATGCTATTATAGAGTATGGAACTGATATAGTTGTAGTAGATTATATAGAACTTATAGACATTGAACAGAAAACAAATGAAGAGTCTAAGATAAAATATATTATGCAAAGGCTATCAAACATAGCTGTTCAAAAAGATATAATTATTATTATGGTCTCACAAATATCAAGATCATATTCAAGAGAAGGAGTGTTAGATTTATATGCTGGTCATGGATCTGGCGGTATCGAGAAGTCATCTCGAAAGGTTATCGGAATTAAATCTGTTCCTGATACTAATATAAGGAACATAGAAATGTTTAAAAACCAAGATGGAGACTTGTTTAATGTAAACATAGAAGTTTTACCATCATATAAAATGAGAAGAATATTTCCAGGAGAAACACATGGATTTGAAGTTGTTAATTAAAACTGCAAGCGAAGACGCAAAAAAGAAATATGGTTATAATAACCTTAAGGTATTAGCTAAACTAATAGACAGATGTTACGAAGAAAGCATTGTATCAGAAGACGATATAGAAGCAGCCTATCATATTCTTGAAAGAGAAATGAGACATACTGCTATGAAAGAAATTTTAGAAAATGTAGATGAACTAAAAAAATTAGCAGAAATATATGAAGATGAATCAAAAGAAATCTTTTGTTCAAGAGATATAGATTCATTTGAAGATATCAAAGGAACTGCTATTGAAAAATTAGCTGACGTATGGATTAGACTTGCAACCATGACTAACATATTATTACTAAGTAATAATATAGAAGAAGCTATCCGTTATAAAATGGCATACAATAAAGTTAGAACTGGCCATAAGAAAGGAAAACAAAAATGATAGTAGGAATAGACCCTGAAAAAAAAGGAGGTATTGATTACCTGCTGGTAGACAAAAAAAGAAATCAAACAAGAAGGAGAGTAACATGAGCAATAAAACAACCGTTGACAATACAATAACAGGTTATTGCGTAAAGTGTCGCCAATGGTTTCCTCCAGATTTTCTTGCGACACTCAGGCTCTCGGCTCATGCAGGTGGTGACGTTTGCCTGAACTGCCTTGCAGATAAATCATGGGGCTATCTAAAACGCCACGTATGTTCTGCCGACTATCCGAAGGTGGGAATATATAAGCAATTTATGGAGGCAGGTGCCAAAAAGTATTCATTTGAAAACTGAAAATTACTTAACACACCAGAAGATATTGAACGATTTAAAGAAAGTTGTCTCAGGCATTATGTACAGTGGCAAGTAGAACAGCAAGATGAAAACCATTTACTGGCAACAGTGTTTAATCTTATGGCATTGTTTTATCATACAAGAAAACAGGAAGAAAGCAGGAATAATGAAAGAATTTAAATCAAAAGAATTGAAGTGGAAAAAACAAGAGAATAAATATGTTTCTGTAGTTGGTTATATATGGTATAGAATAACTGAAAATACAAACGGGTCAATACTTATAAGTTTTTGTAATAATGAACTGATTCATGGTGAAGAAAATATAGAAAGAGCTATAACTTTTTGCCAAGAACATTTTAATAAACAGTTTTATGAAATGATTGGAGAATGAGAAATGAAAGAATTTAAATCAAAAGATGGTACAAATGTAATAGAATTTGAAAACAATAAACTACGTGATGATCTATATGAGTGTCAAGGACTACTCAAAGACTGTCAAGCTGAACTAAAACAAATAGAGGAATTACTATGTACTGTGGAATAGACCCTGGAAAAAAAGGAGGCATTGCACTCATAAAAGATGGCAAGATCATAGGGACATCACCTATGCTTGTTAACTATGAGATTAATCAATACCTCCTAGAAGCTTCAAATATGGCTCAAAATGGAACGATCTATGTCATAGAGAAGGTAGGGTCTATGCCAGGTCAAGGAGTGGCTTCAATGTTCAAATTTGGATTTAATACGGGGTATCTGTATGGATGCTTACATACATTAAAACAAAAAGTAGTTGAAGTTTCTCCACTACAATGGAAGAAGCATTTTGGAATACCAGGTAAAAAGAAAGATCCTATCGAGTGTAAAACTAAAACAATACAAGCTGTATGTCAAAGATACCCTGAGATGTCAACAGCTAAGTATGACTCTGGAATATTCGATGCAATTCTTATTGCAACATACCATATCGAAACGCCATAATATATATATACTATACTATTACTATTTATTTATATATATAATTAGTAGTAGTAGTAGGCTATGTGGATAAGTGTATAAGTATGTTTTTTAGATTTGTAAAAGTCTATTAAACATACACTTATCTATGTGAATTGTCAAGCATAAAAATGTGTATAACATGTGTATAGCATGTGCATAACTTGTGTATAACTTTTTATCGATCAAAAAATATCACACTTATACACACTTACTCACACTCTATACACATGACTTATACACATTTTGTGGATAACTTTAAGAAAGGAAATGTAAAATGTTGTCTGGCAAAGACTTAAAGATATTAAGAAAAAGAGCTGGTCTGACACAAACAGACTTAGCTAGGGTTATAGAAGTTAGTGTTACATCTATAATAGATACAGAAAAAGATAAATATAAGAATAGTTTTACTAAGCAAAAAATAATAGATTATCTCAACAACTGTAATCTTATTGATGAAAATTTAATAAAAGAAGACCTTAGTGTAGATAAGATACTTTTAACTAAAGATGAAATTCTTAAAGAAAGGATGCTAAGAGGAATCAGTAGAGAAGAATTATCTAAGATAGTAAACTGTTCTATATTAACCATGAATTTATTAGAGACAGAAAATGACAGCTCTCCCATTGTAAGAACTAAAATTAATAATTACTTTAAAGCCAATCCTGTAAAAGAAGTCCCTATTGAAACAATAGAGTTTAAAACTCTTGAAGAATTAAAAAGATGGATATTAAAGTCTCCCTATAAAATAGACTCATGGGAGGACTGGACATATCTATACAAGGGGAACTCTTCTATAGAGGGAGAAGCAATATTTAATGATCTTAAAGTAAAGATAAGAAAAAGGTAACAAAATTTATTATGTTTTAATAATAAAGGTAAACATAGATGGTGTGGAGGAAAAATAAGAGAACACCATTCAACAGATCTTCACTATGAAGAATGTTCAAAATGTGGTAAAAAATTTTATTGGGAATAAGAAAGGAGAATAAAATGATACCAAGAAAAATTAGGCAAATCATTGCAAAGAGAACTGAATTAACAGAAGAGAAAGTAAAGCAAGTATTAAAAGAAGTAGAAGAGTATCTTATAGCTTCTATTGTTGTTAACGGGAGAGCAAAACTCATTGGAGTATGCTCATTCAATAAAGGAAAGAAGAATAAAGGAAGACCAAACAACAGAGAGTCACACCCTTATTCATTATATTCTAAAACATCTTCTACATTAAAGAAGAAAATTAGAAAACAAGAGAGTGAAAAATAGCCTTAGAAGGCTCAAATATGGCTCAAAATGGAACGAAGTGAGTAATAGTAATACAAAGACATTACTCAGTCAAGAGAAGGTCTTAAATGGCTTAAAAAGAAACTATAAAATTAAAGGAGAAATAAATTAATGTTAAGTCCATTGATACTAATCAATCAAGAATTAGCTAAGCTTCAGCAATTAAGAGATACTGTTCAAACATATTCAAATGTATATATGCAGCAAAATATACACCAAGTAGGGGAATTAAAACAGTATGCTGAATTAGCTAAAGAGATAGACAAGATGAAAAAAGGATATTAACATTAAGAATGCCCCCAGTAATGGGGGCTTCTTTTTGTTTTAGAAGATATATATGAGACTATATGAATTACATTATTTGTCTTAATCCGTCAGTTGTATCTTCGTAAACTTCTGTTTCATTTACATTTAAATAAAAACTTATTCTTTTTTTGTTTCCATTTATTACTATCTTAACTTGATCTTTGAATCTTGTTACAGGGTTTAATATAAATCTTGCTAAACCAATAGCAGATTCAGTGTCAAAATTATCCCATGTTAATTCAATAGCAAGACCTTCAGCATGTTTATATAAGTCATCTACTTTCTTAGGAGGTATCCTTATCTCATCTTGCATATATTTTCTCGATAAAAAACCTCTTGTTACTCTAACCTTATCTGTTCCTATATATTCATTAGCATAAGGTATAATAGCTAATGCTGTATATACTAAATTGTTGATGTAATCATTCTTCAACGCAAAGTTATGTGGATTCAAACTTTCCATCGTTACATTATCTGCAAACTTAATCTTATTCACTTCATTACCTCATTAATTATTATTTTTTAATCTATAGTATAAAGATAAAGATCCATTTATGTATGCTCTACCTGATTTACTAAAATCTTTTCCCTTTGTTAAAAAATTATCCATTTCAGGCTCTCCCCTATTATAAGCCCCAAATACTTTAAGAAGATTACCTTGGTATTTTTTTACTAAAGTCGAAATAAAATGAGATGCTACTGCTATATTTTTTTCAGGATCTTTCCATTCACCGTTATTCCAATTTACTCCCATTTGTTTATTAAGAGATCTCCATGTCGAAGGCATTATTTGAGTAAGACCATATTCTCCAGCCTTTCCTTTTGCCTCTTTATCCCATGATGATTCTCTTGTAATAATAGTACGTAAAATGTTTGGATCAAATCCTCCTATTCCAGCATATTTAACAATCAACTCTTCAATGATAGGATTAGACAGTTTTTTATATTTTTTATATTCCTTATCTCCCATGTCTGTATATGTCAGTGGGGCGCGGGAGGGGTTTTTTGATTTGGCAGAATTTTGGGTGTAAAACAGAGGTCTTCCTGTTGG
>Ga0208694_1002837_pt1 | contig 17531 bp, 16 predicted proteins | sample AD_UKC078_MetaG_FD_184442 | JGI IMG/M metagenome (GOLD analysis project Ga0208694, IMG submission 184442) | Active sludge microbial communities of municipal wastewater-treating anaerobic digesters from USA - AD_UKC078_MetaG (SPAdes) (version 2) | ecosystem: Engineered > Bioreactor > Anaerobic >...
CCGCAGGAATGTCCAGAAATACCAGGCAGACGGCAAGGTGTCGCTCTTCTGCGGCGATCTCTACGAGCCATTCGGCGAGCACCGGGGCGCGGCGGATATGGTTCTCTGCAACCCCCCCTACATCCCGACGACGTCCTTGAAAAAAATGGCGCGTGAAATCATCGACCACGAACCGGTCGTGGCCCTGGATGGAGGGCCTTTCGGTCTGGGCATATTCAGAAGGCTCTTGAATGGGGCACCTGCTTTCCTGAAAAGGGGCGGTGCTCTGATGTTTGAGATAGGAGAGAGGCAGGAGAGACTGATAGAAAGATTATTTGCGACACGTGATTCATTTAAGAATATAAAATATTTTACACTCGAGGGCAGGGTGCGGGTTGTCAGTGCCGAAAGGATTTAGGCTTCATCATAATATACAAAAAGGAATATCGCTATGCGAGTATGTCAGTACTGTGTCTTACCGGAAACATTTCCTCGGATTAAATTCGATGAAAATGGGAAGTGTAACGTTTGTCACAAATTCGAAAAAAGATATAAGAGTATAGATTATAAGGAAAAGCAAAAAGAACTGTCCGCAATTATCGAGAAAGCAAAGCGTAAGCAAAGAGAATATGATTGCATGGTGCCCCTGAGCGGCGGTCGGGACAGTTCCATGGTGCTATATCTCGCATCGAAGATATTCGGAATGAAAGTGCTGGCATTCAACTATGACAACGGGTTTTTCACGGATCAAGCAAGGAAGAATATGGAAGTGCTCACTAAAGCACTCGATGTAGACTTTATTTCCTACAGGCCCAAAGTCAGCCGCATGATGAAGGCGTATCGTATCGCATACTTGAAAACGGGCGATTTCTGTATTCCATGCAACCGAGGAGTTACAGCCGGGGTATACAAGACGGCCTTTGACAGGAATATTCCCCTGATTATGCTCGGTTATTGTTCGAAGACAGATGGCATACCGAGAGAAGTCGAAATCTTTGACCAGAGATTGATGAAAGATGTCTTCAAGGGGGAGATGGATACCGCTGAGCTCAAGACGTTTCTCTTTCCTGATGTGAAGCGCCTATTGATCCCGCGGATAAATGTTCCTGACTATTTCGATTGGAAAGAAACAGAAAATTTCAAAAAGCTGACAGAAGAGTTCACAGGCTCGAATTATTCGGGAGATGTGCACTTTGATTGCACAATGTCCGGGGTTGCCGATTACATAAAGCGGAAAAAATGGAATTTCGGGAAGAAGGAATTAAAATATTCCGTTTACATCAGGGACGGAATCATGAGCAGGGATGATGCATTGCAGAAGTTGGAATCGAGTCATAAAGAACCTCCGGAATTGGAGGAGTGGATGAAATGTCTGGGTATAGATCGGAAGGCTTTTCAAGAAGGGTTGAAACGTTCACACACGAGTTTCAAGTCCTACAATTTCAAACTACTCAAGTTCCTCAGGAAGCACACAAAACTGGTATCATTCCCACTGGACGATGACGAAGATTAAGAAACCTGAAGGCAAGAATGTCACAAAGCGATGGAAGATAATTACATTTGTGAAATGAATATGGAGCACATGAAAGATTAATTTCAGAGTAAAATGAAACCAGGGATTGTTAATGTTCTTACCATCGACCTCGAAGACTACTACATGGTCTCCGCCTTCGAGTCGGTGGTAACGAAAGAAAACTGGCAGCTGCATGAGTCGAGGATCGAGGGCAACACGCACAGGGTTCTCGACATCCTCGATGCAGCAGTTGGATACCATGGCGTCAAAGCCACCTTCTTCTGTCTGGGGTGGGTCGGCGAGAAATACGGGACTCTCATCCGGGAAATCGGACGACGGGGCCATGAAATCGCCTGCCACGGGTACGACCACCAGCTCGTTTACCGCATGACCCCGGAGCAGTTCCGGGAAGACGTGTCGATCTCAAAGCGGATTCTTGAGGATACCGCGGGAAATAAGGTGATCGGCTACAGGGCGCCCAGCTACTCCATAACGGAAAAATCGCTCTGGGCGCTGGAGATCCTGGGCGAGGAAGGATACCGATACGATTCCAGCATCTTTCCCATCCACCATGACCGCTACGGGATTCCGACGGCGCCACGGTTTCCTTTTTTGGTCAGGCAGAACGGGGACGGAGGTAACGGGGCGCCTGTGCCGGCCCGGTTCGATCAAATACCGCTGCAGAACTTGAATCGAGGCGAATCGTGCGATGACTGCATCGTGGAGTATCCGATCTCCACGGTCAAGGTGCTGGGCTGCAATATCCCCGTCAGCGGCGGAGGGTACATGCGGCTGTTTCCCTACGGTGTGATCAGGAAAGGACTGTCAAGGATCAACGCCGGCGAAGAGCAGCCCTTTGTTTTCTACGTGCACCCGTGGGAATTCGACCCGGAGCAACCTCGGATGGCCAATATATCCGTCCTGAGCAGGTTCAGGCATTACGTCAACCTGGATGGGACAGCCGAGAAACTGAAGAGACTGCTAAGCGATTTCAAGTTTTCGTCCATGGCCGACGTGATTGGTTTTCGATAGGAAGGAACAGATGATCCGATCGAAAAAGAAAAAGCCCGCTTTACAGGGCAAAGCCGTAACCCGCCCTGAGAAACGTCAGACTGCTCAAAGACGGCGGCTTGGCGGTTGTGTACTGGCCGCCACGGCGCTTTTCCTGGTGTCGCTGATTCTGTGCAACGATGAGGGGTATGGCATGACAAAGAAAAAGCACGTCGTTTTGCTGGGGGCTTCTGTCGGGCAGGTCTGGAAGATCGATTCGCTGCCGGAGAGGCTCGGGCAGGAGAGCGGTGCAAAGCGGTACAGCTTCGAATTTGTGGGGGATTACCAGTTTGACAAGACACAGACCCTGCGGAAGATCCTACAGAGAAAGCAGAATAAGCCGGATGCGATCCTGCTCAAGGAGTGCGCGGCGTATTTCCCCGGGGACCTCGCCCGATACCAGGAACTGATGAAAAGCTGGGTCAAAGAGTGCCGGGATGCAGGGGTGATCCCCGTGCCGACGACGGTCGTTCCGGTCATCAGGCAGCAGAGCTTGATGACAAGAATGAAGGATGCGGTGAAATACATGCTGGGGAGACCGACCTCGGGCATACAGCTCGAAAGAATCACGCAATATAATAACTGGATAAGAAGTTACGCCGACGACGAGAAGCTCACGGTGCTGGACCTCGAGGCGGTCCTCCGTGTGAGCGACGAGGACCGAAGCCTCAGGACGGACCTTCACAGCGGCGACGGCCTGCATCTCAACCCGAAGGCTTACCAGCTTTTGGATCCGATCGTAGTCCCCGCGCTCGATCGGTCGCTCAAGCGAAAATGAGCCGGCGCCTTCATGCAACACCCGTCAGCGACGCAGCGACGAGATGGCGGGTCATCGATTGTCTCCAGCGATAACGCGAATGTGAACGTGAATCCGTGTTAAGAAAGCGACCTATCTACTATCTTCTTCCCTTTGTGCTGTTGGCGATCGTGTTTTCCGATACGTTCGTCAAGCTCGTCAGGGGATGGTTCACCTACGACGGATCGCACGGGCTTCTCATTTTCGCGTTCGGGGTATACATCTTCTGGGTTAAGAGGCATGAAGTCGCCAATCTCTCCGCGGTGCCGGCGCCGTGGTCCGGTACCGTGCTGACGGTGCTGGGCGGTCTGGGATATCTGGCCGGCAGGTTCACCGGGACATGGTCCCTGGAGGGGATATCGCTCATCGTGACGGTCCTCGGCCTCGCCCTGCTGCTGGGCGGGAAAAGGGTTCTGGTTTTCTCTTCCCTCCCCGTGGGATACATGATCTTCATGTTTCCCTTTTTCGACGAACTGCTGGGGGGAATCAGCATCCATTTGCAGCTCATCACCGCCTGGCTTGCATCGGGCATGCTGAAATTGGTCGGAATGCCTGCCTTTTTGACGGAGCAGTATATTACCCTGCCGCATGTCAACCTGGAGGTCGCCAAAGCCTGCAACGGGATCAACCACATAACGGCCCTGCTGGCGATCACAATTCCTTTTTCGTTTTTCGTGCACAGGTCGTGGTACAAGCGGGCGGCTCTCATCGTGTCGGCGGTCGCGATCGGCATCCTCTTGAACGGCATTCGGGTGGCTTCGATAGGCATCATCACCTCATTTCAAAGGGGTGGGTCGCTGCACGGCCCCTCTGACGTGTTTTACGTGTCGTTCATTTTCTTCACCGGACTGCTCATTCAGCTTTTCATCAGTCATCTGCTGGGTAGGGACAGGGTGCAGTCTGAAGAACGTGCGATAATGCCCGGTGCGCACGATGGTGATCGGTTCGGCCGTGCATGGTCCCGGAAGGAAATCACGGCGCTGGCCCTTGCGACGAGTACGATTGCATTTGTGGGTCTGGGCCTGGTGTTTCGGGAACCGCAGCCTGCCGCTCTCGCGGCGTCACTGGACGCTATCCCTGCGACCGTTGGGACATTTGAAGGGCGGAACGAAACGAACAAGTTCGGGCCGTTCAAGGGCATCAACATGAACGTTGAACTGTTAAGACGGTACGATGACCCCGCTTCAAGGGTACCGGTCTATCTCTACGTGGGGTATATGCCTATCCAGAATTATGAGACGAAGATCACGAATTACCCCTCCGAGATCCTGCTCACGAGATCGGACATCCTTGCCGTGAAGGTAAAAGACGGTCCCGTCAAGGTCAGGCGGGCAAGCTGGAATGAAGCAGGGGTTCGCAGAACTGCATATTACTGGTATGTCATCGACAACCAGATCGTGACGGAGAGGGTCCAGGCAAAGTGGGCAACTCTGCGCAAGGCCTTCAAAAAAAGAAGAACTGCCGCGGCTATAGTAATCGTCGTATCGGAGACCGCATTGCCCTCTGACGAGGCCGAGAGAATTACGCTCGCCTATGTCGAGGAAGCAATCCCGGTCGTCAATGCGTATCTCCATTGATGAGTTGTGTAGCAATGTCCAATTTTGCAAAATTCGTCAAGCTATTCCGTGAAAATCCTTATGCTGCAGCAAGTCTCGTGAAAGCATTTCTGCGAGGATCCGTAAACATTCTTTACTACAAGTGCGTCAATCCTAGAGTTGTGATCAAACAACCTTTTTTTGTTTACGAGAAGTTCGAAGTGTCTGGACCGGGCAGAGTATGCATAGACGCGAATTGCAGCATATTTCCGAGTGTGTTTAGAGGTGTAAGCATAATCACTTTGACCCCGCAGGCGGAAGTGCGAATCGGGAATTACTGTTCATTTGGAGGTATGATGATACGTTGTCAAAGGGAAGTAGAGATTGGCGACAGAGCAATGGCAGGTTATTCACTCATACAGGATACCCTTTTTACAGAGGATTTAAATTTATGCGAAAACAATTATGGACAGAATGCACAAACAGATTCTGGCGTGAAAATAGGTAAAAACGTATGGATTGGCGCACACTCGTGCATATTGCAGAACACAAGAATTGGAGACGACAGCGTGATATCTCTTGGGGCTGTTTGCAGAAACATGGAGGTGAAAGACTATCATTTAGCCTCCGGTAACCCGTGTAGACATTCATTGCCGATAGCCAGAATCGTTCAATATAGAGGCGCTAGCAAGTGAAAGAATTGTTGGCTAGACTGAGGGGTAAGGTATTTCAATTGAAATGCAGACTGGCAAAGAATGAGATCCGCATCGGTAACGGATTGAGAATATACAAACGGTTGATTCTGCATGGCAATGGAACTCTTATAATTGGCGAAAATTGCACAATTGGTGGAATAAAGGGTGATCGTGAGCAATATGTATCTTTAGATACGTTAAACAGAGATGCAAGAATTGAAATCGGAAGAAACGTCAAGCTCTACGCGGTCCGATTGTCATGTCGGTATTCGATAAAAATTGGGGATAACGTGCACATAGAAGAAACCGGTATCATGGATACGGATTTTCATTCAATTGAACGTGAACGAAGTGAGCCGTTGAATGAAAACAAAGCAAACTGTGAAATAAAAATAGGTAATAACGTCAAAATCGGCGCCCGAAGTATTGTAGCAAAAGGCGTCAAAATCGGGGACGCTGCGGTCATTGGACCCGGCTCCGTAGTCATACGATCCATTCCTTCCTCCAGTCTGGCATTGGGGAATCCGGCGAAAGTCGTTGAGAGATGAAAATATAACTATATGAAAACATTGTGTAATTAGGAAGTATGATTATTATCCGCAATGGCATTGATCTATGAGGCATAATGAATTCATTGATGTGGTGCTGAGTGATTTATATCGGTATTGTGCTGCCAGAGATGCTTCTTCGTTCTTGAAGTGCGTATTACTGATCCCGGGATACAAGTATACATTCTGGATGCGAACATCTAACTATTTGAAATGCAAGGGAATATTATTCTTGCCCCTGTACCTGTTGAGCCGTTTGATATTGAATCACTACAAATTCAAGTACGGAATCAGTATCCCCTACAATGCCGATATTGGTAAGGGATTGTATATCGGCCATTTTGGCGGCATTGTGGTGCATCCGCAGGCGAAAATTGGGAAAAACTGCAATATAAATCAGGATGTTTCTATCGGGGCAACATACGGAGGCAAGAACCCCGGGATACCGCGGATAGAAGACAGTGCCTATCTGGGGCCGGGTGCAAAAATTATTGGAGGAATTAGCCTGGGGAGTCATGTTGCCGTCGGTGCGAACAGCGTGGTGAACGTCAGTATTCCCGACAATGGTGTTGTAATTGGCAATCCCTGTCAGATTGTATCTTACCAGGGATCAATAAATTATATTACGAATACCGATTAATAGCATCGAGCATTCTGAAATAAATACGTCGAAAATTGACCATGCATACCGGTACAAGACTGAACCATGTCGAAGGAATTTATTACTGTGCAAAACGCTCTAAAATAACATCGTTCGGCACTCATGGTGTTATTTCTATCGCCTGCGGGTATGTCGGACCCGCGTCCAGCGGCAGCCTCCAATACCGCAATTCATAGGTAAGCATCTCAGTCCAGATTCAAGGTTGATGTTGATGTCTGTCGCAGAGTGGCTGTTTGCGGGGTCTCTTCTTGCCCTATTGTATATCTACCTGGGTTATCCCGCGATTCTCATGATCCTCGCGAAATTGATGCCTGCACCCGTCCACAAGGGAGAATACACGCCCACCGTCTCGATTCTCATCGCCGCGTATAACGAGGCGACATGCATCGGCAAGACGATCGAGAACAAGCTCGCGCTCGACTATCCGGGTGAAAGAAATGAAATCATCGTCATTTCCGACGGTTCCGACGATGGAACGGATGAGATTGTGCGGGGATATGCGGGACAGGGCGTGAAGCTGATCAGGCAGGAGCCGCGGGCCGGCAAGACCTCTGCATTGAATCTTGCGATCCCCAGCGCCAGGGGGGAGATCATCGTTTTTTCCGATGCGAATTCTCTCTATGAGCGTGACGCGATTCGTAAACTGATAGCAAATTTCAAGGACCCCGGCATCGGCTACGTGACGGGGAAAATGATCTATGTGAACCCCGATGGGAGCGTGACCGGCGACGGCTGCTCCGCGTACATGAGGTATGAAAACCGCCTCCGCTCTCTGGAAACTGCCGTCGGGTCCGTTGTGGGGGTGGACGGCGGGATTGACGCGGTCCGCAAGGCATTGTACCGGCCCATGAGGGCGGACCAGCTGCCCGACTTCGTGTTGCCGCTCGATGTAGTCGCTCAGGGCTATCGTGTGGTGTACGAGCCCGGCGCGTACCTGAGAGAGACCGCTCTCGCCGAGGCATCGGATGAATACCGGATGAGGGTGAGGGTGTCCCTGCGCGCCTTCTGGGCACTGAAAGACATGCGCCACCTCCTCAGCTTCAGGAGGAATGCGCTGTACGCCTGGCAGCTCTGGTCTCACAAGGTGCTCCGGTACCTGTCTTTCGTGTTCCTCGTCGGCGCTTACATCGGGAACGCGCTGCTCGTCCAAGATGCATCCTCTTACGCCTTCCTGTTCGCGATGCAGACTCTAGGCTATGTTGCATCGCTGACGGCCCCCTTTATTTCGAAAAAGGGGCTCCGTTTTGTCCTCATGATTCATTATTTCGTTCTCATCAACGTGGCGGCCCTGCACGCCTTTTTGAAGTTCACATTAGGCCACAAGCAAGTAGTCTGGACGCCCAGGAAAGGATAGAAGCCGAGAACCGATCAACCTGCACCGGGGCGCTCCCGCGGCAGGCGGTAATGAACGGTCCTCCCGGCGCGGATCAGAGCAATGTGCGGGATATGCGGAATCTTTAATTACGGCTCTCACGAACCCGTCGGAACCGATCTCCTCCAGGCGATGAACGACACGCTGCGCCACCGCGGGCCGAACGACGAGGGCTGCTACACCGACGGAAATATCGGTCTTGCCATGCGGAGGCTTTCCATCATCGACATAGGGGGAGGGAAGCAACCGATTCACAACGAGGACAGGACGATCTGGATCGTCTTCAACGGGGAGATCTTCAACTATCCGGAACTGAAAAGAAATCTGGTGCGTAAAGGCCACACATTTTACACCCACAGCGATACGGAGACCATCGTTCATCTTTACGAAGAACACGGGGATGACTGTGTCAACTTCCTGCGGGGTATGTTTGCCTTCGCACTGTGGGACGGTCCTTCCCGGACGCTTCTCCTCGCCCGGGATCGCGTCGGGATCAAACCCCTGTTCTATTCGGACACGGGGAAAGGTGAGCTGCTGTTCGCGTCGGAGCCGAAGGCCCTTCTGGCATCTCCGAAGGTGTCGCGAGACATGGACCTTCAGGGCCTCGACGCATACTTTGCCTACGGGTACATCCCCGCCCCCTTGAGCATCTATAAGTCGATCCGGAAGCTGCCGGCTGGCCATGTAATGAAAATCGGGCAGTCGGGCTCGTCAATCCGGAAATACTGGGATCTATACTTCAGGCCGGAGCATGGGAAGCCGGAATCCTACTTCGAGGGCAAATTCGAGGAAATCTTTTCCGAAGCCGTAAAAATGAGACTGATCAGCGAAGTACCCCTCGGCGCATTCCTGAGCGGGGGTGTTGACTCGGGTCTTGTGGTTGCCTACATGGCGGAAGCCATGAATGGCACCCCCCATACGTTTTCCGTGGGTTTCTCCGGAAATGTAGGGGGCTACCTGGACGAAAGACCTTACGCGTGGATGGTCGCGGAGCGATATCGCTGCGAGCACCGGGAGTTGCTCGTCGAGCCCCGTGTGGAGACGATCCTGGATGATATCGTCGATTCGTTCGACGAACCCTTTGCCGACGATTCCGTGATCCCTTCCTACTACATCTGCGAGGCGTCGAGGCGCGACCTGACGGTCGCGCTCACGGGACTGGGCGGAGACGAGCTGTTTGCCGGCTATGAGCGGTATCTGGGTTTTAGAATCAGCTTGTTGTACGACTACCTGCCTTCCATTCTGTCGAAAGGCATCCTCGCGCCGATCATCGACGGGTTGCCCGAATTGAAGAATGGGCACTATACGGTCAATCATCTCAAGCGTTTTGTCCGGGCATCGCACCTGCCTCTGCCGGAGAGATACGCAAGGTACGTGACGATGCTGAATTCGGACGAGCGAGCACGCCTCTATCATCCGGATATTGCCGAAACGATCGATTACCGGGCAACGGAAGAGCTGATGACGGGCTACTTCAGGGCGGACGATAACGCGTTGGACCCCCTGGACAAGATGTTTTACCAGGATATCAAGACCTATCTGCCGGAGGACATTCTGGCTCTCACGGACCGGATCGGAATGCGCCACTCCATGGAGTTGAGAGTCCCTTTCACTGATCATGTCCTGATGGAGATGTGCGCGACAATCCCGGCCGAGATGAAAATGAAGCGAATGCGGAAGAAAGCCATGCTGAAACACATCGCATCGGCAAAGCTACCGCGTCCGGTCCTCAGTCACCGGAAACAGGGGTTTGCATCGCCCATGGCGCAGTGGCTGAAAACCGATATGAAATCGTTCAGCGATGATCTCCTGTCGTGCGGGGGAAAAGACAATGGCGGCATCCTGAGAAAAAGCGAAATACGGGTAATGATCGCCGATCATATGCAGGGACGGGAGCTCAACGATAAACGAATATTTGCGTTGATCATGTTTCAGAAATGGTTCGGAAGTCATTAGAAATACTCATGATAAAGATATGTAGTAATAAATGAAGACATTGCTTAAACAGTTGTTATCATTAGAAGTATCGATGAAATATGCGGGATTCTTGCAGCAAACACAGACATAGATGGACAAAGTGCAAAGTGTATATAAAGAATATTTTAATAACTGCGAATACTACTGAAAATATTCAATAATCTTAGCTCTAGGTTTTGCGAGATGAAAATGATCAAGAATAAGCGAACCGCAACTGTTATTGTTCCTACCTATAACAGAGCACACTACATCGGCGAAGCAATCGACAGTATCTTGGCGCAGGATATCGTGGATTGTGAACTGGAGATTATCGTGGTCGATGATGGGTCCAAGGACAACACGGAAGAAGTCGTCCGCAACTACGGGGATCGGGTGCGGTATATCCGGCAAGAGAATCAAGGGGCCGGTGTGGCGAGAAACCGCGGTATCGACGAAGCGCGGGGGGAGTGGATTGCATTCCTGGATTCCGATGATCGATGGTTACCATATAAGCTATCACTTCAATTTCGTGTTCTAGATAAATTCCCGCAATATAAAATCATACACAGTAATTTTTATTCATTCGAGGGATCAGAAATAATCATCCCGAAGGGCCTCGAGTATTGGGTTAAAACAATTAGTAATAAAAATACGGTTAACTGGTGCGACGCTTATTCAAATGTTTATGACTCATCAGAATATGAAATTAGTCAAGATGGTAATATATTCAAGATATATACTGGAAATATATTTGCTGCAATGCTGTACGCGTTGTATGGTGCATGCTGGACAATGATAATTCATAGAAGCTGCCTCAATGAGGATGTTAAGTTTGCGGAAAGATTTAAAACGTGGGAAGATTATTGGTTTTTATGTAAACTATCAGAATATAACGATATTATTTTTATAGATGTAGCAACTGCAGAAAACAGAGGTCATCGCGGACCGAGGCTTACATCGAGACCAGACTTAATTGATCCTCTTAAATGTCATTTAGAGATTTGTAAAAACATTTATATGAAGTCAAAGAGTTCCAATAAACCCAGCGCTAGTAAAATCGCGGATAAATACAAAAATATACATCTAAATCTAATGAAGGAGTATATGAAAATAGGTGATCTTCAGGGTGCAAAGAATACGCGGAAAATAATAAGTAATATTGAAAATGTAAAATCCGGAACAATAGAGAAAATATTAATGATTCTGACATATCTTCCATTCAATGTTGTTAGTTATTTAGTGTCGTTAAAGAGATGGGTTGCGAACGTATGAGAAATTCAATTGAAATTATTTTATTTAATACTATTTTCTATGTCCACACACCAGCACCAAATCATACTTATATGTTAGAGGTATTAAAAAATGATAACGATATTTAAATTATTCAAATCGATAAAATATCGAAGCAAAGGTAATTATTCATTATGTTACTAGGTAGAAATTTTATTGCACGCATGAAATCCAGATTAGTGATATGCCGTGGGTTATTGTCATCATACTTATTCAAAGAATTCAGAAAGCAGTTGAATATTACGGTGTTGATGTATCACGAGGTATTGGAAGAAAATATTAACTATGATGCATGGACTGTTGTCAAAAAATGTGAATTCAGAAGACAGATGGAGTATCTGAAAAATAATTATCTTGTCATCAGTATGAATGACGCAAGTGATATTATGAATAGGAAAGGAAAAGAGTGTGAACATTACGCACTGGTGACATTTGACGATGGATATTCAGGCAACTATAATGTTGTAATGCCTATCATGACGGAACTTGGACTACCGTTTACTGTATTTTGCTCGACTAATTATATTGAAAGAGGTGATCTTTATTGGTGGGATAAAGTAATCTATTCAGCACTGAACTGCCGCACGAAAATTTCCCTTACGGAATTCTTTTTGGGAGTATACGATTTTCGTAAAAGCCAAACAGCAGAGCAGAGATGGGTCGAAATTCAAAGGCTGCTCACAGACTTGAAGCAGGCAGGAAAAGAAACAAGGGAGAACATCGTTAGTGTAATTATGATGAAAAATGGAAATTCAAGCAAAGCTTGTCCTATGCGACCTTTGACGATTGAGCAGGTAAAAGAACTTGCGAATAACGAATTGGTTACAATAGGGTCACATTCTCACACGCATGACATTCTTACTGAGCTTTCACTGGACGAAGCGTATGGGAATATTCTTCGTTCGAGGAATCATTTGATTAAATGGTCCGGTCAGAGAGTAAATTATTTTTCCTATCCAAACGGAGATTATTCAACTGAACTGATGAAGGCTGTCAAAAACGCTGGCTTTTTGTGCGCAGTAACAACAGAAAATAGAAAATGGAAATCTACGGATAGCGTCTTTGCAATCCCGAGAATTGGAATTGGGCGATTTGATTCGATTAATAAATTTAAGGCGACCCTGACGGGGGTGCAGTAAACTAGGTATGCCGAAAAAAATATTATATGTAATGGATTATTATTATGGGAATGTTGGTGGAACAGAAAAGCAAGTGCTAGAGCTTATAAGAGGTTTGGACAAAAATAGATATATACCATATTTTGCTGTGCTAAAAGAAACAGATTACATTCATAATCATATTTTTCCATGCAAAGTAAAAATATTGAATATACAAAATATCTTCAGCATTGCCACCACTGTTTCTATGTCGAAAATGGCATGGGAATTATATAGATTGAAGAATGATATTGTGCATGTGTTTTTCAATGATGCCGCGATTATAGCACCATTCTTTTGCAAATTAACTGGATCAAAAGTCATAACATCGAGACGTGACATGGGCTTTTGGTATACACCGTCAATATTGAAAATGTTGAGGCTGTCTCATTATTTTGTTGATAGAATTGTCGCAAATAGCAAAGCAGTCAAAGACAATGTGATAAAAATGGAGAGGGTCAAGAATAATAAAATAGATGTTATCTATAACGGAATAGACGATGCAATATTTGCTGCCGATCATGCAAAAGATTTTAGAGAGCGACATGGCATCAAGCACAATGACTTAATTGTGGGATCTGTCTCAAACTTATATTCAATAAAGAGACCTAGAGATATAATAAATGTTTTCAAAATATTATATGAAAGAATGAAAAACGTTCATCTTGTACTTGTAGGTGGTGGACATTTGGAGATTGAGCCACTGAAGCAATACGCACGAGAATTATCACTAAATAGAAATATTCACTTTATCGGTCGTGTTTGGGAACCGATACCGATAATAAAATATTTTGATGTATGTATCTCATGCTCAGAATCCGAGGGTTTATCAAATGCTATATTAGAATACATGGGATGTGGTAAACCGGTTGTATGTACAGATGTTGGTGGAAATCCTGAACTGGTTATTCCCGGATATAATGGCTTTATTGTCAAGTTAGGTGAAGTAAATCTTTTCGCAAAGCACATAATTGAGATTTTATCAAACAAGAGTCTTAGAATTGCATATGGAGAAAATAGCCGTAAATTATACTTAAATGAATTTACAAGCAATAGAATGGTAATAGAATACATGGCACTATATGACAAAGTGCTGTCATCGTAATTAAGGAGTCACTAGCATAATATGAAAAATAATACGAATCAAATGTTTCATTGTGTATAGATAGGAATATTTTATATCAAAGGAAAGTAAATGAATATTGAAGTTATTAATTCATTGGAAAAATTGGACGCGATCAAAGAGCAATGGAATGCTGTTTTAAATGATATGAAGGGACGTGATATCTTTCTAACACCAGAATGGTGTGCCGCATGGTGGAAGATATTCGGTAAAAATAAGACTCTAAATATTCTTACAATTAGTGAAAATGAATTGCTCGTCGGAATAGTTCCATTATATTCATACAAGAAAGGCTTATTCAAATATCTAACATTTGTTGGATTGCCAAATCATTCAGACAGGGTTGATTTCATAATTAGAGAAAAATACGCTGCTGAATGCATAAAAGTATTTTTTGATTTCATTTCAAGTGAAAATAATTGGGATGTCCTGATATTGGGAAGAGTCGCTGCGTTAGCAAATACTGAAGCTACATTGGATAATGTAATAAAATCAAATAATATGAGATTCATCAAAAGAAAGGATGCAGTCTATCCGTATCTAAATTTAGAAAAATATAATGATTATGATGATTTTGTGGAAATCTATTTTAAGGCGAAACATAGGGGTAATTTGAAAAGAGAGAGAAGCAAAATTGATAACATTCTGAAAGCAGAATGGAAGATAAGCTCGCATATTGATGATCAGTTAATTCACGAAATGATAGAAATAGATTCAATACGGAGTAAAAGAGGAAAAAATGAACAGAGTTTTTTAAAATGCATAGAAAATAGTAAATTCATTAAACAAATTGGAAACGAGATGGCAAATAATGAATACGCGAAAATCATTTACGTCTTAATAAACGGTCATATTGCAGCATATTCATTAATATTTGATTACAATAACAAAATACTAAATTATCAGATGGCATATGATGAGACGTATTCAAAAGAAGCAGTTGGCACTCACATAATACTACAAAGTATTAAATATGCATTGAATAACGAAAAGAATGAATACGACTTGCTGATGGGAGATGAGAATTACAAAAGCAGGTGGACAGACGGTATCAGGCAAAGCTTGTGTTATTATGTGTATGGAAATACTATATTCGGAACTATTATTCAATATTATGAAAAATATATAAAACAAACAATGAATAATGTGGGAAGATATATTATTAACAATATATATCTTGTATTAAAAAAATCATTCATCACTAGATAAATTAAATTCATATTATAAATTCAGTGTACAAGTGTAGTAAGATGCGGAATGAAAGATGAATAAATATTTGAAAACAGCGATAAAGACTTTATGCATGAATAGCGGTGTATTGAGAGCAACATGCGAAGTAGCAACGAAAAGAATACTAATACTTGGCTACCATTCTATTCAAGATATACCGTCAAAATCTTCTCTAGGAATCGGTAACGGAAACATTCATTCTCCGGATGTATTTTGTGAGCAAATGCAGCTAATATCTGAGTATTATAACCCAGTTACGCTAGATGATTTGGAAATGTATCTAAAAGGAATATACGAATTACCGAGAAGAGCGATCATAGTAACATTTGATGACGGATTTATTGACAATTACAATATTGCTTTGCCTATTATGGACAAGTATAACATAAAAGCTGCTTTCTTTTTGACAGTTGGTGCCATAGAAAATAGAATATCTCCCTGGTATTATGTATTGAGAAAAATGTTCTACGAAACAAAAAAAGAGAACTGGAAAGAAAATTATTGTGACAAATCATGGTCATTAATTCATGATGTTGACAAAAGAAAAGCATTTTTGCATGCAAGTTCGACATGTGCAAAAATGACTGAGGGCAGGCAATTAGATTATTTGAAAACGATTGAGAAAGCACTCGATATAAGAGCATCATTTTCGGATGAAATCATGATGACTTGGGATCATGCAAAGGACGTAATAAGTAGGGGTCACATTATTGGATCACATACAATAAGTCATCCAAATCTTGCGTACATTAATAAACAAGAACTATACGCGGAAATGTTTCAATCAAAGAAAATTATAGAGAATAACTTGTGCAATAGTGTAAATCATTTTTCATATCCACACCCAATTATGGATCCACACTGTAATAAACAAACAATATCTGTATCTGAAGAGATAGGTTATAGAACGGCTCTAACTACTATACCGGGGTATGTCAGGAAAGGAGATAATCCACTAAAACTGTGTAGAATGGGTACACCAAAATATAAAAGTAGGATTGATTTCATGTGGAAAATAGAGTGCGCTTTTAACGGGATAATAGTGTGAGTAACTGAGTAATGATCATCTGCAAAAATAGAAAGACTTTAAGAAATGCGAAATAGAATGAAATATCGCATTAAGTCATATACAGACGATGATCATCGGAATCTTATTGATTTTTTTAGAAACACATGGATGCCATCATCCATGAAGAAAAGCGATAACTGGTTTAGCTGGCTAATACATGAAAATCCAGATGGCATCAGAAATATTTATCCCCTAATACTTGCATATCACGGGGATGTAGTTGTAGGGATGATTGTTTTGTCACCAACAATATTATTTTCAAATGGAGAAGAATACAATGTATCATGGGGGAGAGATCTGTATGTCGATCCAAAGTATAGAAGAGAAAATATCGCATTGATGCTTGTAAATGAATGGAGTGCTTTGTATGATATGGCGCTAGGTGCAGGGGTATCGGAAAATGCATCTAAAATGTATACTAAGTATGCATGGACGTATTGCGGCAGAGTAAATCAGTATGAAAAAATATTGATGAGTGTTGATGCTATAAGAAATTCGGTCGAGCACGGATTAAGAAAAGCATGTTTGATTTTGTCTGCAATGATCTATTCATACGTAATTCAGTGCACAAATATGGATCGTTGCAATATTGATGTTGTTGAAGTCAAAATGTTTGATGATAGAGTCAATGATCTATGGAATAAGGCAAAGTTTCAATACGGGAATATATGTCGAAGGGATCTGCCGATCCTTAAATGGAAATATATTCGGCATCCGTATAATAATTACATGATATATGAAGCTAAAATATCAGAAAAGTATAGAGGCTATGCGGTTGTTCGGATTGTAGATCAATATACGGCTAAAATAGTAGATATTCTAACAGAAAAAAATGATATTGAAACAAGAACAGCAATAATCAAAAATATTGAAGATCAGCTGCGAATAAGAGGTGTAAGAAAAATCATATGTTGGTGTAAATGTTCACAGTTAGAGAGGTCGCTTATCAAACGTGGATATATAAAAACGTATTTGCCATGTGATTTTGTATTTAAATCAAAAAGAAGAAATCTTGCAGAAGCAAGAAACGACTGGTACATAACTGGTGCAGATTCAGACTTAGATCGCTAGCACTAACCCTACCTAATATATTTCATCAAATCACGTCTAAGAGTAGTAAATAATTATAGAATATAAACTTGCAGTTATGGGCCGATAGAATCTTAAAAATGAAATTTGTATTATATTGGGTAATTGATACCGTTCTGGCACCTGTGTTAAGGGTGCCGCATGGACTTAGACACTTACCGCAAGCTGATTTCAAGCGAAGCGAGAGCCCGAAAGTACCTGTTAGGAAAATGCTTCAAAACATCAGCGTTTCTGCCCTCGTTGCCGCTGCTGAAAGCTCTATAAATTACAAGAGGGACGATACCGTTGCTCGCGATGCCAGTACACCTTCCAGGACTTCTCCGGACGGTGGATTAACTTGGGCCGTCTGAGCGACGTGCAGTGGCTCTCGCTGATCAAGCTTTTTGAATTAGAGGTCTCGGTTCGCAAGAGACCCATGCAGTTGGGCCTGTCCTATCGGGCCGTCTACGGGGCTGTCAAAGCGATCCG
>Ga0208694_1002839_pt1 | contig 17517 bp, 20 predicted proteins | sample AD_UKC078_MetaG_FD_184442 | JGI IMG/M metagenome (GOLD analysis project Ga0208694, IMG submission 184442) | Active sludge microbial communities of municipal wastewater-treating anaerobic digesters from USA - AD_UKC078_MetaG (SPAdes) (version 2) | ecosystem: Engineered > Bioreactor > Anaerobic >...
GGTTCCCCGACCCCCACCTTTTCAAACTGCGGCTCTACAAAACCGGACAGCGATATGGACAGCCGCGCCAGGGCCACCGAAGTAGCCGTATCATGGGGTGTGGATATCACCGTAACCCCCGCATTGCGCGCCTTTTCCAGCAGCAGTTCGTCAACCGGATAACCGCCGGTAAGCACCAGCAGGCGCACACCCAGTTCAATGGCAGCAGCCTGTATGGTGGGCCGGTTGCCGGTCATAACCATCAGTGATGAAATCTCGTGACCGGCAATCCTTTCGTTAAAGGACTCCTCGGCCATGGCGCCGATAAAAAGCCGCAAATGCTGCGGCTCGTCAGAAGGCCCACCGGAAAGAAAGGTACCGTCCAGACAAGTCGCGATTGATCGGAAGGTCGCATCAACAACCCGCCTGCGGTCTGTGCCGGCCACCAGGTATTTCTCGGACAGCTTCAAAAGCGACACAATGCCCAGCGGCCGGTTGCTTTCATCAACCACCGGCAATACACGGATCTTGTGGGTGTGGAACAACTGCAGGGCGTCCCTGAGCGGCATGTCCGCTGTGGCGCAAACCGGACGGCTGATGACAACATCGCGCACCTTGGGATGAACATCCGCAAGATACAAAGGCGGTTCCATACCCAGGCGTTCAAGGATATAACGCGTCTGCGGATTTACCTCACCAGCAACGGCGGCCACAGCATCACCCCATCCCAGGCGCCGCTTAAGCTCTGCACAGGCAATGGCCGAGGCAACCGAATCCGTATCCGGGTTGCGATGGCCGACCACATAGATCCTTTTCTCCATTTTCACTCCTGTCGTCACTCAGGTTATGCCCATGCTGCTTGGTTTAAACCGAAGTGCAGCTATTCCCTGACATAGGTGTCCATGTCGGATTCATCCACCATGCGCATCATACGCACATACTCCGCCTCGATCAGCAGGTAATGGTTGTAGGTCTCCTGGGCGTTCTGCTCAAACACGGAACGCACCGCCGGCTCTTCGATAGCCAGCGCCGTCTTCAGCAAACTCTGTTGTAGTTCCAGTTCCTTTTCCATGGCCAGTTCCAGGGCACGCTTTTCACAGAAATCATCCCGGACCAACTTTTCAAGCGTGGCGATACAGACCGAACCATTGTCCGGCGGGCTGTCCAGATAGGCATCCAGGGAGGGAATATCTTCATGCCTGTAATACCTGTAAAAAAGCCCGGCATGCTCGCGTTCTTCGCGTTCCAGCAGTTCAAACACCCGGCGGGCGCCGGTATCCCTGATATGCTGTGCGCATTTCCTGTAGAAATACATGGCATTCTTTTCAGTATTGATCGAGCGTCTGATTGCCTCCTGCACATCCATACCCATTTGAACGACTCCTTTTGAGAATTCCGCAGCCTGTCAGGCTGCTTTCGGTGTTTTTTGGCAAGCAACAGTATTATGAAGCTTACCAAGCAGTCGGCTGTTGCGCAATATCCAAATCGGTTGACAGCTTCGCCGCATGGCGTGTAAAAATGCTGCACTAATATCTACCGGAGGTGATCCAAGTGGCTATCGAGCCAAACAAAGTAATTTATTCAATGATGCGGGTCAGCAAATTTTATGACAAGAAACCGGTCATCAAGGACATCTCGCTCTCATACTTCTACGGCGCCAAGATCGGCGTGCTGGGCCTGAACGGTTCCGGCAAAAGCTCGCTGCTGCGCATCATGGCCGGCGAGGACAAGGACTTCAACGGACAGGCGGTGCTGTCGGCCGGCTATACGGTCGGTTACCTGGAGCAGGAACCGCAACTGGACGAAAACAAGACCGTACGCCAGATCGTCGAGGAGGGGGTACAGGAGACCGTTGACCTGCTGGCCGAATTCAACGCCATCACGGACAAGTTCTCCGAGCCGGATGCTGATTTTGAAAAACTGTGCGACCGTCAGGCCGTACTACAGGAAAAACTGGACCATCTGGACGCCTGGGACCTGGACAGCCGCCTGGAAATGGCCATGGATGCCCTACGCTGCCCGGATGGCGACACCCCGGTCAAGGTACTCTCCGGCGGCGAGAAACGACGCGTGGCACTCTGCCGGCTGCTGCTGAAAAAGCCGGACATTCTGCTGCTGGACGAGCCGACCAACCACCTGGACGCCGAAACCGTTGCCTGGCTGGAACATCACCTGCACAGCTACCCCGGCACTGTCATCGCTGTCACCCATGACCGCTACTTTTTGGACAATGTGGCCGGTTGGATCCTTGAGCTGGACCGCGGGGAAGGCATACCCTGGAAAGGCAATTACTCATCCTGGCTGGAACAGAAGCAGAACCGGCTGGCCCAGGAGGAGAAAAACGCCAGTGAGCGACAGAAGACCCTGCAGCGCGAACTGGAGTGGATCAAAATGTCGCCCAAGGGGCGTCACGCCAAGGGCAAGGCCCGCATCAACTCTTATGAGCAGTTGTTGAACGAAGAGAGTGAAAAGCAGGCCAGGGATCTGGAGATCTATATCCCGCCCGGACCGCGTCTGGGCAACGTTGTCGTGGAATTCAACGATGTGGCCAAAGGTTACGGTGACAAGCTGCTCTACGAAAATCTGACCTTCAACCTGCCTCCGGGCGGCATCGTCGGCGTCATCGGCGCCAACGGCGCTGGCAAGACCACCCTGTTCCGCATGATCGCCGGCCAGGAAACCCCGGACAAGGGTGCCATCCGCATCGGTGAAACCGTCAAGCTGGGCTACATGGATCAGTCCCGCGACGCGCTCAAACCTGACATGACCATCTGGGAGGCCATCTCCGGCGGGGATGAGCAGATCCAGTTGGGCAAGCTGCTGGTCAACTCCCGCGCCTATGTGTCCCGTTTCAACTTTTCCGGCACCGACCAGCAGAAAAAACTGGGCATGCTTTCCGGCGGCGAACGCAACCGCGTGCATATGGCCCGCATGCTGCGTGAAGGGGCCAACCTGCTGCTGCTGGACGAGCCGACCAACGACCTGGATGTCAACACCATGCGCGCCCTGGAAGAAGCACTGGAGAACTTTGCCGGCTGCGCCGTGGTCATCAGCCACGACCGCTGGTTCCTGGACCGCATCGCCACCCACATCCTGGCCTTTGAAGGCGACTCCAATGTGGTCTACTTTGATGGCAACTATTCCGAATATGAAGAGGACAGAAAGAGAAGGCTGGGCGCAGCAGCCGAACAGCCGCACCGCATAAAGTACCGCCAGCTGACCAGGGTCTGATTGGCTTTCGTTACTTGTATTTACGTTAAAAGCCCCGGTTCTTTCCAAGAACCGGGGCTTTCTGTACGGTTTTAGACAAAGCCGACCCGTCAGAAATCCAGCGGACTGACCGCCTCTTTCACCGTCCGAACCGGCACGCAGTGGGTATAGATCATCGTGGTTTTCAGGCTGGAATGCCCCAGTTTGGTCTGGATGGTGCGGATGTCATAGTTGGCCTGCAACAGGTGGGTGGCATAGGAATGACGAAAGGTGTGTGCCGTAACCCTTTTGGGAATGCCCGCTTTGTGTACAGCTATGTAAAGCGCCTTCTGAAACAGAGACTCATGAATATGATATCTGCGCAGTTCTCCCGTCTCTTCCACAAGCGTCAAGGTCTGCTGCGGAAAGAACCACTGGTGAATCAACTCCTTCGGTGCTTTGGGAAATTTCTTTTCCAGCGCATCATCCAGAAACACCCCGGCATACCATGAAACGATCCAGCCGCTGCTTTTTCTCACCGGCAACCTTGTACTTTTCGCAGAAATCCAGATAATAGCGCAACCATTTCAAATATTCCTGAACACTAGATGAGGCAACACCCCGTTTTTGAAGATAATCAACATATGACCTAACAATAACAGTTGGTATCTGGAACATATGGCCTCTTTTTTGGAGTAATTTCATTTACATGCTATAAAATTGCGGCTATATTTTCGACAAAAAAATGAGCATAAAATACATTTGGTGCCAGCAGACAATACATGACAACACGCCTTAAGCTCAAACCTGGAAGCAAGGGGACAAAAAAACTTGTACAGCAATACGGTGAAGCACTTGTATGCGTACGATACCGTTATGATGCTGTCAGCCAGAAGAGAATCAAAACGGCAGAGATCATCATAGAAGAAAAGAGCTGGACTCCCCCGCCGCCAAAGTTGTCAGCGACAGAACTTGTTCCTGTCCGTATTGAATTTTCTGAGACGAAATTAAAACAAATGGCCAAAGAAGCTGGCGGCAGGTGGGATCCTAATGCAAGAGTCTGGTTTATCTCTTACGGCAAGGTAAAAGGCACCATCCTGGAAAAGCATATACTATTAGATGCCAAGACCAAGTAACCCAAAACGACAAAGCATCTAATACTATATGCCAATTTGGCATCTAATACTATATACCCCCCCCTAACGGGTGATTAACGAGTTGGTCGGATCAGGCCAACAAGGAGTTAGCTGTTGAGTGCCAAGACATCGATAACACTTTTTGGTGCCACGACATCGCTAACACTCAACTGATTTCAACGTAGTTTGTAATCGAATTCCTCGATCTGTTTTTTGTCCAGGAAGAGTTTCATTTTCTGCTCTTTGACATCGATAGTAGCCACCACGTATTCAAGCGCAGTCTCCGGCGGAACTGAGAAGCATTCTCCGAAGATATTCTGTTTCAGGTCACTGCGAATAAGTCTCACAACGTGATATCTGCCTGTTTCCGGTTTCTTCAGCCGATGTTTGGGAGGTTCCTCTTCTACTTGTGAATCGGCGTGCAATAATGACCCACTTTTAGGCCAAATCGGCGTCCAAAATTGACCCACCTCAGCACCCTGCTCCATACTCTCAGAATCTATCAGAGAGAGGAGTATTCAAAGGAGATGCTGAACGTGGAGACCATCCGTAAAGTCCGTCAGGCCCATTTTAGAGACGGCAAGGGAATTCGTGAGATAACCCGCGACTTCAACCTTTCCCGCAATACCGTCAGAAGCATCATCCGCAGTGGCATAACCGACCAGAAGTACATTCGGAACGAGCAGCCTCATCCCAAGCTCGGCTCCTTTATTGACCGTCTGTCTGAGTTGTTGCAGGAAGATGCCGGTAAGCCGGTTCGTCACCGCCGCAGTGCCCAATTGTTATTTGAACAACTACAGCGTGAAGGATACGAAGGCGGCTACGATGCTGTCCGGCGTCATGTTGGTATCCGCAAGAAAGCAGACGAAACAGCTTTAACCAAAGCCTACGTCCCTCTTGAGTATGATCCAGGTGACGCTTTCCAATTTGACTGGAGTTATGAACAGGTGATGCTGGGTGGTACCCAGGTTGAAGTAAAGATCGCCCAGTTCCGCCTGTGCCACAGCCGCAAACCGTTCTGTATCGCCTATACCCGTGAGACCCTGGAGATGGTACTTGATGCCCATATCCGTGCCTTTGAGTTCTTTGGCGGCATATGCAGACGAGGCATATACGACAACCTGAAGACAGTCGTCACCAAGGTACTAATAGGCAAGGACAGAGTATTCAACCGCCGGTTCCAGAACATGGCGTCCCATTACCTGTTTGATCTGGTTGCCTGCACACCTGCCGCCGGTTGGGAGAAAGGTCAGGTAGAGAACCAGGTCGGTTTGGTCAGAAACCGTTTCTTTGCAAAACGTAGACGTTTTGCCTCCCTTGAAGAACTGAACGAATGGCTGGAAGGCGAATGCCGCAACCATGCCGCCACAGCAAAGCATCCTGAGTTTAAAGATAAAACCGTTGATCAGGTCTTTGCCGAAGAGAAGAACAAGCTCATGGCACTTCCGGCATCACCGTTTGACGGCTACCAGGAAAGCGTAGCCCGTGTTTCACCGCAACTGCTGATCAGTTTCGATCGTAACCGCTACAGCGTTAATGCCATGGCTGCCGGCAAAACGGTCTCAGTGCGGGCATACGCCAACAGAATCATCATGGTATTGAACAACACCGTAGTAGGTGTTCACCAACGCAATCTTGGCCGTGACAAGGTCATTTACGATCCTTGGCATTATTTGGCCGTACTGGAAATGAAGCCGGGAGCATTACGCAACGGCGCCCCATTCAAGCAGTGGGAACTACCGGAATCAATCACCACCCTTAGAAACATGCTGGAGGCACGACCAGATGGCGACCGGCAGTTCGTAAGCATTCTGTCGGTCGTCAGTCGTTATGGTCTGGAGTCTGTAGCAATTGCCTGCGCACAGGCAATTGCAGACAAGACCGTCAGCAGCGATGTGGTTCTCACTATCCTGTCCAGAACACATGATGAGCTACAGCCGGAACCTTTGCAAACATCAGCGCAACTGCCGCTTCTGAAACTGATCCCACTGGTGGATTGTTACCGCTATGACAGCCTTTTGAAGGGGGTTGCATATGGTACTGCGTGACCGGCTGATGGAGGCAATCGGAACCCTTGGTCTATACGGCATGAAAGCTACCTTTGACGAGATACTGGCGGCCGGTATCAAAAGCCGGGCAACACCGGACAAGATCCTGTGTGATCTTCTGGAAGCAGAGCTGGCGGAGCGTAAAGTCAGAAGTATCCGTTACCGGATGAGTCTGGCAAAGTTCCCGGTGGATAAGGATCTCGACCGGTTCGACTTTACGGCATCACCTGTCAACGAGATGCAGGTAAGGCACATCCACGAGGGCGGCTTTCTCTCAGATCATACCAATGTCATCATGGTGGGCGGCACCGGTACCGGCAAGACGCACCTTGCCATTGCAATTGCCAGGCAGAACATCAGAAACGGCAAGAAAGCCAGGTTTTTCAATGTGCTTGATCTGGTAAACCAACCTGAACAGGAAAAACTAGACAACAGGGGCGGTAAGCTGGCGGAACACATGGCAAGACATGATCTTGTTGTCCTTGATGAACTGGGCTATCTGCCGTTCTCCAAAAATGGTGGCCAGCTCCTGTTCCACCTGATCTCGAGGCTCTACGAGAGGACGTCGCTGATCATAACCACCAACCTGACCTTTGGTGAATGGCCGCAGGTGTTCGGTGACAGTAAGATGACAACGGCCCTGCTGGACAGGGTGACACATCACTGCGAAATCATCGAAACCGGAAACGAAAGCTGGAGAATCAGAACAAGGATTAATAACTGAAAACTACTAACTGGGGTGGGTCAATTTTGGACGCCTATGGTGGGTCAATTTTCAACGCCGATTGACAATTGTGCCGTTTTTTTCGCATGGACTTTCCTCCGTTCGTGATGGTTTATCACAAACGAACCAAAAGTCCTATTCACGCTGAGCCAATACACTTGTATGCTGTTTCTGTTCGTCGGCTCACAGTTTTGCGCTCCGGCTTCCTCCAGACCCCTCCTCACAGAGACGCCCTTGCCTTCGGCTAGTACGTGGCTTCTCCGTCTCACGACAGTGTTTGGATTCACATACAGGGGACAAGCTGACAAAAAAAGCCCCGGATTCTGACAGAACCGGGGCTAATAAATATTACTACAGGTATTGAGGTTATGCCGCTACCTCTTTTTCTTGCCTTCGCCAAGCTGCTTGGCGGTATCATCAATTTCCTTGTACTTCTTCTTTTTATATTCGTCAGCCTTTTGCTTCTTTTCCTTTGCACTGCCAACCGTACCCTTGTGGTCGTCGGAAATCCTCTCCGCTTCACGGTCGGCCTGTTGTTTTTTCTTCTTGACCCATTTCTGCTTTGTTGTCTCGGCCGCAGAAACCGAGGCAACACTAAAAGCCGTCAACATCATACATGCCAGAGCCATTACGAGTTTTCTTTTCATAGCTTTCTCCTCCTGGTTTGGTAAAACACTTTTTTAATTATGTGACAGCATTTACACTTGTCAACCCAATCAAAAGCATTTTCTACTCTGAAAGTTTCTTATTCCACCATCAAGGCCGAGATCTTGCCATCCTCATCCTCAACCAGCGCAGAGACCAGAAACAGAGGATTATCGGGTATCTTGATAGCATCATCCGGGGTATTGCCGGCAATGTTGACATTGTGGCGCAGCACCAGTTCATACTGCAGCTCGTTGATCAACTCCTTGAACAGTGTCGTTGAAGAGTTGTGCAGCTCGGACAGCGGGCAAAGTCCGGTGGTCAGTTCACCATCCACTTCGACGCTGAAACTTTCCGGCACAGGCATGCGTGTGGCCAGCATGAAGTCTGTCAGGGCCAGCTGTTTGAGCAGGGCGGTTTTTTCCTCATCAGTGCCGGAGGCATAGTAAGTCCGACCGGCCACCCCGTAGATCACCTCGTCCTGCTGATCATAGATGCACCAGAGGTTCATGATAATTTCAGACGATTCCATCAGTTCTCCTTTAACAAGATCAGTTTACCTTCGGTTCAAGCTTATCGCCGGCATTCCAGGCTGGCCTTCATCAGAGCCCCCAGTGCCTCGCGAATTTCTTCATCTTCAATAGCAGCGGTCTGTTCCGCAATCAAGGCCTGTTCCCGATCAGTCAGCACTTTTTTACGCGGGCCCCTGTCCGGAAGACTATCCGGTGTTCCGGCGATCCGGCCTGATTTGAGCACGATGTCCTTGACCACATCGCTACCGAGGCGACTATTGATTTTTTCCTTTAGCATTCCCTTCAGGAAGGTCAGTTCCTGCATCCAGGGGCCGCTGGACACAGCCACGGTCAACACGCCATCGATAATGCGCACTGGTTGCGCCTGCTGCGCGATGGCCGACCCAACCACCTCGCGCCACAGCCGCCAGATCTCTGACTCGCGCAAACGAGACTCCAGGCCAAGACCGGCAAGGGCCTCCTGGTAGATATCCGACAATGGCTTTGGATAGCGCATCCGCGCACGCTTTTTCATGTTCTCCCCAGACAGACGCCGGTTCCCCGCGCATACTTCTAAAAAATCTATTGCGATTGCTTAAGGACACGAGCTTCAGCCATAGTAATTAATTCCGGACGAGCTTGTCAATTTGATTGAGCCATACGAGAAGTAGATCGGATTGACACAACCCCGCCCAACACAGCAGGGGCAACCCAGGCCAAGGACCATAAATCAAATATTTCTTGACAGTTTCCGGATGCTTACTCTATAGTAACCCTCTTTATAATCTATGTACTCGCACGAGACCTTGATATAAGTATGTTTGACAGCCTTTCGGAAAAACTGGAGTCGGCCTTCAAGAAGCTCCGCGGTCAGGGCGTAATGACCGAGGACAATATCAAGGAGGCACTGCGTGAAGTGCGCCTTGCCCTGCTTGAAGCCGATGTCAACTTCAAGGTGGTCAAGGATTTTGTCGAAAACGTCCGTGTCAAGGCTGTCGGCACAGAAGTGCTGCAGAGCCTGTCACCCGGCCAGCAGGTCGTAAAGATCGTCCATGATGAGCTGATTTCGCTCATGGGAGGTCACGAGGACAACAGCCTGAATCTGGCTGTCAAGCCACCTGTATCACTGATGATGGTCGGCTTGCAGGGTGCCGGAAAAACAACCACATGCGGCAAGCTGGGCAGACACCTAAAGGGATTAAAGCGCAGACCATTACTGGTGCCTGCCGACATATACAGACCAGCAGCCATTGAGCAGTTAAAGATCTTGGGCAAGCAGCTGGGCATCGAGGTTTTCAACTCCTCGGCCGACCAGAAGCCGGTTGATATATGCTGCGCGGCCGTGAGATTTGCCGAACTGAACGGCTATGACACCGTGATTCTGGACACCGCCGGTCGGCATCAGATTGACGACTATCTGATGAACGAACTGTGCGAGATCTCCGCCGCCGTAAGGCCTCAGGAAATCCTGTTCGTTGCTGACGCCATGACCGGCCAGGAAGCGGTCAATGTAGCCAGCGGCTTCAACGAACGGCTTGGCATCACCGGCGTGGTCTTGACCAAGCTTGATGGCGATGCCAAGGGTGGCGCGGCGCTTTCCATCAAGGCTGTCACCGGCAAGCCGGTAAAATTCGCAGGTCTGGGCGAAAAGCTGGATGCACTGGAAGTATTCCACGCCGACCGTCTGGTTTCCCGCATTCTGGGCATGGGAGACGTACTCACCCTGGTTGAAAAGGCCCAGTCGGTCTTTGACGAAAAGGAAACGGCACGGCTCCAGCAAAAGCTTAAAAAGAACCAGTTTGACCTGGAAGATTTTCTCGCCCAGTTGCAGCAGTTCAAAAAGATGGGCTCTCTGGAGTCAATCATGGGGATGATTCCCGGCATGGGCAAAATGATGAAGCAAATGCAGGGGGCCCAGCCAAGCGAAAAGGAACTGGGCCGTATTGAGGCGATTATCCGTTCGATGACACCGGCTGAAAGGGCAAATCATGCCATTATCAATGGCAGCCGCCGCTTGCGCATTGCCAAGGGCAGCGGGACCAGTGTACAGGAAATAAACCAGCTGCTCAAACGTTTCACTGAGGCGCAGAAGGTTGTAAAGCAACTGCAGAAATTGGGGCCCAAAGGTTTGCTCAAGGGCATGGGCGGGCTCGGCAAGGGTATGTTTCCGTTCCGCTAACATACGACTATACATACATAAACCGTTAATTTCAGAATTAATCAGGAGGATCAAACATGGCAACAAAGATCAGGCTTGCACGCGCAGGCGCAAAAAAAAGACCGTTCTACCAGGTGGTTGTAGCAGATGAGCGTAGCCGCAGGGATGGACGTTTCATTGAAAACATGGGCACTTATGACCCGACCAAGAATCCGGCCGTATTCAAGCTGAATGCGGAAAAAATTCAGGCGTGGCTCGCCAAGGGCGCCCAGCCGACCGATACGGTCAGGCAGCTGCTCAAGAAAGCCGGTATTATCGACAAGGCCGCCGCCTAGTCAGTAAACCCGTATGCCATATCCACCTCCGGTACGCCGGATATTCCAGTCGAGCAGAGGTAAACGACATGAAAACTCTTGTTGAAACCATTGCCAAGTCACTCGTCGACGACGCCGCACAGGTCCAGGCTGTAGAAGAGATGGAAGAGGATACGCTGGTTATCAGACTGACAGTAGCCAAGGAAGATATGGGACGCATCATCGGAAAAGAGGGACGTACGGCCAAGGCTATCCGCACGATACTAAATGCGGTTGCAACCAAGGATAACAAGAAGGCCATCCTAAAGATTGTTGAGTAATGCCTACTGACGCGCTGATCCCGGTTGGGAAGATTATCGATACCCATGGAATCAAGGGACTGCTTAAGGTTCATTCCTTTTCCGGCAACATTGAAAGCCTGCAAGCGGCGTCAACCATTACTTTGAGAGCCATGGATGGCAAGCTCCAGCAGATAACAATGATGGGTGTGTCAAAACATGGCAATAAACTCGTCATTGGATTAAAGGGGCTGGAAGACATCAATCAGGTGCTGCCCTATGTGGGCAGCGAAATCTGCCTTTATAGAAGCCAGTTGCCTGCCACCGGCGAGGATGAATATTACTGGTGTGACCTGATCGGACTGCACGTTGCGACCGATCAGGGTATTGATCTGGGTGTTATCAGAGATATCTTTGAAACCGGCAGCAGCGACATTTACATAGTCGGTGACGGAAGCAGAGAGTATCTGATTCCTGCCATTGCCAACGTCATCAAAGAGGTAAACATCGCTCAGGGACGTATGGTGGTAACGCCACTAGAAGGCATGCTTGATCTATGACCCGCAATGACAGCCATGCGGTTTGACATTCTAACCCTGTTCCCCGGCATGTTTACAGGCCCCTTCGATGAAAGCATTATCAGGCGGGCCCGCGATAAACATCTGCTGGAGATTTGCCTGCATAACATCCGTGACTATGCCACCGGCCGGCATCAGGTGACCGATGATGCCCCTTATGGCGGCGGTGCAGGCATGGTGATGAAGCCGGAACCGCTTTCAGCCTGCATTGAAGCAGTCAAAGCCATGCGACCGCAAGCGCGTGTTGTGTTGACATCTCCACAAGGACGGCGACTTAGCCATCGTGTAGCCCAGGAGTTGAGCCAGCAAAGTGGACTGATTATCGTCTGCGGGCGTTATGAGGGCATAGATGAGCGTATCCGTCAGATCTACGCCGACGACGACATCTCGATCGGTGATTTTGTTCTTTCAGGCGGCGAGATTGCAGCCATGGCCATAGTAGATGCTGTTGGCAGACTTATTCCAGGGGTACTGGGGTGCGAGGATTCTGCCGAAAGTGACTCCTTTGGCAATGGTCTGCTGGAATTCCCTCAGTATACGAGGCCGCCAGAGTTCAAAGGGCTGCGAGTGCCAGAAATTCTACTTTCCGGCAACCACAAATTGATCGAAAATTGGCGTCGCAGACAATCGCTGCGAAAAACGATGCTACTCAGACCTGACCTGTTAACAAATGCAGAACTGAGCAACGCAGACCGCAAGGTACTGATGCAGATGGAGCAAGAAGATGGCACAGCCGCTGACTAACCTGGCCATCGCGCTTATACACCACCCGGTTTATAACAAGCACCACCAGGTTGTAACCACGGCGCTTACCAATCTGGATCAGCATGACATCGCACGCTCATCGCGCACCTTTGGGTTGGACAGATTCTATATCGTCACGCCGAGTGAAGAACAGCGCCGTCTTGCGGAACGGATTGCCGGACACTGGCAGGCGGGATGGGGTTCAACATACAACCCGGATCGTCGGGAAGCGATGGGCATCATTCGCATATGTGACACGCTGGAAACTGCCCTGGCAGAATTTCAGAGCCATTTTGACAGACCAGTCAAGACGGTCATCACCGGCGCATCTTTACGACCAGACAGTATCAGTTTTAATGCGCTGCGCACCATGCTGGACGAAGAGCATCAACCGCTGCTGCTCATGCTCGGAACTGGTTGGGGGCTTACAGACGAATGCTTTGAGTCGGCTGATTTCATTCTGGAACCAATCGCCGGCCATGGAACATACAACCACCTTTCAGTCAGATCAGCCGCCGCAATCATGCTCGACCGACTGAGAGGAACACGCCAGACTTAATAAACAGAGGAACATACAGGAGGAAGCAACAATGAACACCATAGATTTTCTGGAAATGGAACAGATGAAGAAGAACATCCCGCCCTTCAAGGTCGGCGATACTGTCAAGGTTCAGGTCAAGATCGTTGAAGGTGACAAACAGCGTATCCAGGCCTATCAGGGTGTGGTAATCAGCCGCCAGAATGGTGGTTTGCGCGAAACCTTCACCGTACGTAAGATATCCAATGGCATCGGCGTGGAGAGGATCTTCCCGCTGCACACGCCCACTATCGAGGCGATCGAAATCATCACCCGCGGCCATGTGCGTCGTGCCAAGCTTTACTACCTGCGCAAACTGCGCGGCAAGGCTGCCCGAATTCGCGAAAAGAAGTACGTTGCCGGCGCAAAATAGTTGTGTTCTGGCCCCGCATCAGCGGGGCCTTTTTTATATTCTGCAGTTTCTCCATAAACACCATCATGATCCGGCATCCGCAGCAAAAGAGCCGACCGGGAGGAAATCAAACTCCAGATGCAGGCTGAACTGTTCCAGACACCTCCAGCTGATATGCTGGCCTTCGAGCAGTTGGCCCGCAGACAGGGTTTCAGACTGATCGCTGGCATTGACGAGGCCGGTCGCGGTGCGCTTGCCGGCCCGGTTGTCGCTGCAGCGGTTATTCTGCCGGAGGGTTTACTCATCCCAGGCGTGGACGACTCAAAAAAACTATCACCGGAAACGCGCGAACGGCTCTACGAAGTAATCATCGCCAATGCGGTGGCAACAGCTACCGGCATGGGTGACCCGCAATTGATTGACCGCATCAACATCCTCCAGGCCACACGCCATGCCATGCTACAGGCTGTCAGCAACCTGCCGTTCTGCCCGGACTGCCTGCTGATCGACGGCATCTCCACCATTGAAAGCAATATTCCACAGAGAACCATTAAAAAGGGAGACTCGCTGAGTATCAGCATCGCTGCCGCCTCCATCATCGCCAAGGTCAGCCGTGACAGAATCATGGTCGGCTATGATGCCGATTTACCCGGTTACGGCTTCACATCCCACAAAGGTTATGGTTCCAAACTGCACATGGACAACATTGGCAGACTGGGACCCAGCGACATCCACCGCAAAACCTTTGCCGGGGTAAAGGAGCATCTGGCATGAACCTGTTTCTACTAATATTTTTCCTGGCTTACGGTGCCATGCATATCTACGCCTACCGACGCATGACCGGCTGCATGCCACTGACCGTTACAGCGCGCAATTTTTGGCGCATCACCATCGTACTGGCGTCGCTGTCACCATCAATGGTCAGACTGCTGGAAGTCCATGGACATGACCGTCTGGCCCTGGCCGTCGCCTGGCCCGGATACATCTGGATGGGTTTCATATTCATATTCACGGTGGCACTCGTGATTATGGATCTGTTTCGCCTGGCATTCAAAAGGGCAAACCGCAACAGATATCGCAACACGCCGGAGATTCTCAATCGCAGGCTTTCCTTCGAAGTCATACTGCTACTATCCATCGTTGCAACCGCTTACGGGCTATATGAAGCACGCAATATCCACACAGAACAACTGACTATCAGAACTGCCAAGGTCAAAGTGCCTGTCAGGGTCGTGCAGCTATCGGACGTGCATCTGGGACTGCTGACCCGTGAAAACAGGTTGAGCGCAATGCTGGACGTGGTTCGCCAGGCTAGGCCGGATATACTGGTTTCGACCGGGGATCTGCTGGATGGAAGGCTTTCACGTCAGGAAGACGGCGAGGGTTTTCTGAGAGTGGAAGCCATGCTGAGGGGGATAGAAGCCCCCCAGGGCAAATTCGCCGTGATGGGCAACCACGAGTATTATGCAGGAGAGGAACATGCCGTTGAAGTCACCACGGCTGCCGGATTCAGCATGTTACGCAATGGATACGCTGCCCTGCCAAATGGGATTCTGATCGCCGGCGTTGACGACGTGGCATGGAAGCGCATGAAGCGTCCTGCACAGGCTGTCAGCGAACTTGAGCTACTAAACTCTCTGCCAAAGGACATGTTTCGCATCTATCTGAAACACAAACCGGTCGTAAAACCGGAGAGCATCGGTCTGTTCGACTTGCAGCTTTCCGGACACACCCACCGTGGCCAGATTCTACCGTTCTACCTGCTGACAAAATTCCAGTTTCCCCTGCCCGGCGGCACAGTCAAACTGCCCGACGGTTCTTATCTTCACACCAGCCGGGGTTCGGGCACCTGGGGGCCGCCTATACGCCTATTCGCGCCCCCGGAAATCACCATCATCGATATTGTTCCCGAGTAAGCAGGATGGTCTCCAGGGTACTCACCTGAGAAACTGCCTGACTGCGCGATTATGCTCTTCCAGGTTGCGTGAAAAATGGTGGGTACCATCCTTTTTGGCAACAAAATACAGATACTGTGTATCAGCCGGATGAAGGGCTGCCCGCAGGGCATCCACGCCAGGATTGCCGATCGGGCCGGGTGGCAGTCCGTTAATCTGGTAGGTATTGTATGCCGAGTGACGCCGAACATCCATGCCCGTGACTTTGCCACTCAAGGCTGACCGGCCGTATACTGCGGTCGGGTCGCTCTGCAGCGGCATTTTCAGACGCAGCCGGTTATGGAATACTGACGATATCAGCGGTTTTTCACTTGCGGCAACCGCCTCCTTCTCAATCATCGAGGCCAGGGTCACCACCTGATGTAGGGTAAGTGATATACGCGGATTTGCTTCGATTGTGGCATAGGCGCGTTCAAAACGCCTGTACATCTTGACGATCAGCTCTTCCGCACTGTTGCTGCGGGTAAGATCATACGTGGCCGGGTAAAGATACCCCTCCATGGTGCGCGCACCGGATCCCAGAGTTGCCAGGACTTGAGGAGCACTGCATGCCTTCAGGAACTGTGCACGGCTGAAAAAACCTTTCTGTTCAGCCAGTTCTGCAGCCTGGTGGATGGAGTACCCCTCCGGCAGCACAAACCGGCGGTAGTCCACATCACCATCAACCACCTTGCGCAGCACCTGCCAGGGTGTCATGCCGTCATGGAAACGGTAATCACCGGCCTTGAGGTGTACGGCCTGCCCGGATAAACGCCCCAGCATGGCAAAATGGACGGCGTTACGGATAATGCCGGATTTTTCAAGCTCTGCGGCAAGCATTCGAATGCCAGCACCGGCTGGCAAGGTAACGCTTCTGACCACGGAGCCATTGCCTGGAGGAATTGTCAATACAAACAGGCTCCAGCCGGAAAACACGAGCAGACTCACCAAAACAGCTATACAAACCCACAATTTTGGACTTATACGTAAAAATAACATGGGCGGCATTATGTGGATTTTTCGGCCTCCCGTCAAGCAGACCAACACCGCAATTATTTTGCAAACAAATCAGAGGTGAACAAGCATGATCAACTATGACATGATCAACCTGCCATTCAATTACTCTTCAATCAAGGATGATTTCAAGCTCTGTTATCAGAATGAGAGGACATATTGCGGGGATTGGGACAGCCCGGGATACTGGGCTGTAGTTCAGGGCAGCAACATCCTGGTTGTGCAGAATGAAGGAACTGCACAACCAGGTTTCAGCCTGCCGGAGGGGGTACTTCGGATGTGGCTGAAATCAGACATGCTGCCTGTTGTTATCGGAGAATGGAAAGGTAAGCCACTGCGCGCAATCACTATCAGCAGCAGCATCACGCCAGAATACCCTTTTATCGCAGAAGCGTTTAATGCCGCATCCGAGCGTCTGAATATTCAGACCTTGAGCCTGGGTGGTATTGCCAGGCAGATTCTGCACTGGCTGCGCCAGAGTCGCCACTGTTCACGCTGCGGCGGGACAACAGGGCCGATCTTTGGCACGTGGGGCAGAAGCTGCCCACAATGCGGTGCGGAGCACTATCCGCATATCCACCCATGTGCAATCGTACTGGTCAAACGTGGCAACCAGTTGCTGCTGACCCGCAAAGCCGAATGGGTGCCAGGACGCTACAGCCTGATAGCCGGCTTTGTGGATTTTGGCGAATCACTGGAAGAATGCGCAATCCGTGAAGCCATGGAGGAAACCAGCATCAGCATAAAAAATGTCCGATATGTCGGCAGCCAGAGCTGGCCCTTTCCTGCCCAGATGATGGCCGGGTTTATTGCCGACTATGACTCCGGCGAGCTGCGTGTCGATTATAACGAGCTGGAAGACGCCCGCTGGTTTGAAATCAATAACCTGCCAGCACTGCCTCCCAGCCGCAGCATCGCCAGGCTGATTATTGAGAGGACAATCGCCGGCTGCTTCAATTGATTGACAACCAACCCACTGTATTACGGGCAAACAATTCAGACAGCTTGCCATTCAAGCCCATAAAAACATCAAAACACTAAGCTTTGAGGGTTTTATCGACTGCTGTCCGCATATTACAATCTGATGGTAAATCCCCGGGAGGGCGTCAGCCCTCCCGGGATCAGGCATTGAAAACTGATTAGTTACCAGCCGGGAAGAACGGCCACATCATCGGGATCAGGATGACCGAGACGATGAAGCAGACCACTACCAGACCGGTACCAGCCTTGACATAGTCCATGAACTTGTAGCCGCCAGGGCCAAGCACCAGGGTGTTCGGAGGCGTACCAACCGGAGTTGCAAAGGCGCAGGAAGCGGCAACAGCGATGGCCATC
>Ga0208694_1002842_pt1 | contig 17508 bp, 14 predicted proteins | sample AD_UKC078_MetaG_FD_184442 | JGI IMG/M metagenome (GOLD analysis project Ga0208694, IMG submission 184442) | Active sludge microbial communities of municipal wastewater-treating anaerobic digesters from USA - AD_UKC078_MetaG (SPAdes) (version 2) | ecosystem: Engineered > Bioreactor > Anaerobic >...
CTTTTATTCTTTAATTAATGCCATTCTATGATACCCTATATTATTGTCAAGTAATATTTTAACTATATTTATTGTCTGCTTTCTAATTCAAAGCTCTCATGATTGTTACTCTCAACAAAAGACAGGTTACCTCTATCATCTTCAATTTTTGGTAACTGTATTTTTTGTATGTCACTTAATTTCATAGTTATTCCTTTATGTTTTTTTTATATAGTCTTTTTTTAAAAGACTATAAATATTTACGTTAGTATATCCATTTAATAAAAGCTCATCATCTTTTAAAGTTGCTTCTAATATAAAACCACATTTTTCAGCAACTCTGATTGAAGCTATGTTGTTAACGCTTGTTTTAATAATTATTTTGTTATTATTGTATTTTTCGAAGGCTATCTCAATTAGTTTTGTTACACATGCTGATGCAATACCTTTTTGTGCATAATCCCTATCAATCCAATACATAATTTCAGATTTATTGTTTATTGTGTCGATATTTTTTAGTCCTGCTACTCCAATCATATCTTTTCCCCAAAATATTGCTGTCCTGAACCCTTTTTGATTGACATATTCACTTTCAAAAATTTCAATAACTTTTTTTGCTTTATATAAAGATTTTGTTTCTAATATTCTTGGCATAAATTCAGTTAAATACGTTTTATTCTTTTTTATCAATTTAAAAAATTCTTCAGCATCTTTTTGTTCAAATAATCTTAATATGAGATTATTTGAGATAGTTATGAAATTCATTTTTTCTCCACTTATAAATATTTTGTAAATACTGGCATTAATATTCTGCCTCCGCCAAAACTGTTTTTAAAATCCATTAAGCCTTCATTTATAAAGTTTCCATTATCTTCAGTTGATGAACCGAAACTAAAGTATTTTGATTTTTCATTTACTGCAAGCTGTAATATTTTATGAATAAGATAAATATTTGGTCTTCGAGAAACGAGCTCATAGTTTACATCTAAGTATTGAGAGTGCATTATATTCTTAAACCTATATATAAGTGCAAATGCAGCATATTTGCTTTCTAAATAAATACTATAAGGCAATATTGATTCGGGGAATTTATCTATAAGTTCGTTTATTTCTGACAATGAGTGAGTAGATGAAACATTGTATTTGTATTGAAGGTTTTTGATTAAGTGTGTCCAAATTTGTTCGCTTACTTTTTTATCCTTTACTATTTTAAATTTATATTTTCTTTGAAAGCTTCGAACAGATGCTCTTCTACTTGTGTTATATGTAGCCATTAAGTCTGCTTCAGTGCTCCTTTTTGCTAAATCAATAACATTAGATATAGCATTAAAACCTGCTTTAAAGCCATGCTTTAAAAGTAAGTAAGCGATTTCCTCGGATGGTTGTGTTGTATAAATTGTAGGTTGTGTTTTTAATATAATGGTTTTATATCGATTTTTATAATAAGATAAAATATGTTGTAAAAGAACATCTATTTCTCTAATAGATTGATTAATCATAAAAATTGGGCCAGCAAAAGTAGTGCCAGGATGAGATATTATTGTTTCTTTATCATTTGGCCTAGCAGCTGCCATAAATACCGTTTTTATTTTTTTAGTATGAACATCATTTATTACAATAGAATCATCAATAAATCTATCTTGTGGATGATAAGCCAAGTAGTTAGTTGTGTTGATAAATTCACCATTACTGAGTGTGTGAAGAATAAATTCGTCTACTTGTTTACGATCGATGTCATTTAATTCACTAATTCTAAATATTTTTAAATTCAAAGTCCCTCCTTATATAGGTTGCTTTAATATTTATTTATTATCCTAATAATATAATCAATCTCACTATCTAATAACCCTTCAAATAGAGGTAAGCTAATAATAGTATCACAATATTCTTCTGTGATTGGGAAGTCTCCTTTTTTAAAACCTAAATGACTATAAGCTAATGAAAGGTGTGGAGGTAAGGGGTAATGAATTTGGGTACAGATTCCATTTTTTGCTAAATACTCTTGAAGTTGGTTTCTCTGCTTTGTTTTTATTACAAATAAGTGCCATACATGATCTGAGCCAGCTCTAATTCGAGGCAATGCTATCTTGCTATTTTTAATTTCATTTAAATATCTTTGTGCGATATGTTCTCGTTCTTTTCTTAGTTCATCATAATGTTTTAATTTTACAGATAACAACGCAGCTTGTATTTCGTCAAGTCTGGAATTTGTTCCCAGTAATTCGTTTTGATATTTAACTTTACTTCCATAATTCCGCAGCATTTTTATTTTTTCATAATGTTGTGGGTTGTTGGTGATTATGGCACCACTGTCTCCAAATGCACCGATATTCTTAGTTGGATAAAAACTAAAACAGCCAATATCTCCCCAAACACCAGTTGTTTTACTTTTAAACATTGCACCATGACTTTGAGCACAGTCTTCTATAAGGTATAAATTGTGTTTGCAGGCCAATGCTTTGATTTTTTTAATATTAGCAGATTGTCCATATAAATGAACTGCAAGTATTGCTTTTGTTTTATTATTAAGTTTATTTTCAATTGAATCAACATCAATATTATGATACTCGTCTGGTTCGACAAAAATTGGTTTAGCACCATTGTTTGTTATACCTAAAATAGATGCGATATATGTATTTGCTGGTACAATTACTTCATCTCCAACACCTATATCTAATGCTTTAAAAGCCAGAGTTAAAGCATCCAAACCAGAATTTAAACCAACACAGTACTTGGCACCACAAAAAGAAGCAAACTCTTTTTCAAATTCTGCAAGTTTGTTACCCAGTATGTATATACCAGATTCAAGTGTAGATATTGCAGCTTGATCATATTCTGTTTTATACTTACGGTAACCTCTATCTAATTGATTGAATTTAATATTCATTAATTTATCGCACCTTTCTTTTAAAATACAACCTTAATAGCGATGATAGAAAAAATTTCGGTCTTACTATTACGTATAATGTTATTGTTATAAAAAAATCTGTTTTATTTTTTACAGACAAACTTAACCAATGCTTTTTGATTATATTATAGTAATCGGTGAAAGCGTCATTTTGGTTTATTCTTATTGAGTTTACTTCATAGTCATCAAAAAAGTATTGTGTTTTATTTGTACTAATTGAGTGTATCTTGGGGAGTTTAATGGCTTTTCTATAAGCTTCATTTAAAAATATTATCCAGCCATCTTCTAAATGGTATTTTGATATGCTTGAATAACACTGTTCCGAATAGGCTAAATATTCTTTTTTATTGCTGATTAAATGTGCAATTCTTTCTTCTAATTCATGAAAACTACTAAACTTAAATTTTATATTATTTAATGCGATGTCATCAATACTATATGGATCATTATTATTGTTTATGCTAAATATTGGAACTCTGTATTTTGCTGCATCAAGAAGTGATGTCAATGAACTTATAGGATAAGAATCTACATAAAAGTCGGATGCTATGTAATATAGGCAAATATTATTTTTCCCCCCTATTGCATTCACTTTATAATTAGAATTTATATATAAGTCTTGCCAGAACTTAGTTGATTTATCAGGACCTACAACTATGATTTTTATGTTATCATATCTATTTGATAATGAGAGAAATAATTCATTAATTCCTCTTCCTTCTATTGGTATGTATTTATGCGTAGAAGCAACAGAAAAAACAATAATGTCATCTTGATTTATTTTTAATATTTGTCTTGCTTCATGTTTTTTAATAGTTTCTTTTTTTTGTAATGGTATCGGAAGTATGTACTGGTTTGTTTCAGGTATGTTTCTTTTTTGTTTAGATAGGGTTTTACCAGTTTCCCTGATTTCTAATATGAGATTTGTTATGTTTCTACCTACCCAAAAGCTATGATCTGCATGATTTAAAAGCATAATAGGTCTTTTAAACTTTGATAAGGCAATAGAAGGAATTACGTCATAATGGTGAATATGTAAGACAATTGCATCATAGTTTGTGGCTATATTATAAAGCATTTTTGCTCTAGATAAAATATCTTTTTTATCATTTTTTAAAAAATATAACTTTGCACCAAGTTTGTTGAAAAAATAAATAAGTTCTTTCGATGTGCAATTTTGAGTTTGGTTTGTTATTACCAAATCATTTTTTAAAATGTTGCTATAGCTAAACCAATTTTGAAGTATCCTATTGTGCCCACCTATTGTGTTAATTTCAGTTGCAATATGCAAAACATTTCTAATACGATCTGAAGGAGGCAAGTCTCTACAGGTGACATGAGATAATGATATTTCTTGTAATGCATTTTCAATTTCATGAGAGTAATACAACCCAAAATTGTTTTTATGAGCAAGGTGGCATGCTATTTGGAAAAAAACAGCAGCTTGCTCATCATTTTTATCTAAATACGAAAAAGCTTTTTTTTGCGTTTTATCAAACAGTTTTATTCTTTTTTCATACTCTTTTTGAACTCTTTTACCTTTATACATAGAATACCTTCTAATTTCAATTATTAAAAATCATTTAACATAAGTTCGCAATATAAACCTTTTATAAAACTCAGCTTCAAACCAAAATCTAAAGTACCAGATGATTAAAAAGATGATATTGACTTTTCTGTAGTTCCTGTAATAATACAATTTTGCTTTTCTCCCCATTTTGAGAATATTTCGCTCTTTATAGAATTTACTTGTGGTTAGTCGGTGTTTGTGGATAACATGTATATTTGTGAGGTATTTTAGTTTTTTATTTGCTTGATAAATCTTTTCACCAAGAATATATTCTTCTCCATACATAAAAAGTGCTTCATCAAAATACCCGATTTTCTTAAAAAAAATAGAGTTTATCAAAAAGCAGCATTCTGAACCCATTAATATCTTGTCTTCAAAACCTTCAGACTTTTTTCGTGATTTTACAGCATTATTAAGTGGGATCAAAATAAAATCAAAAGTATCATAGAAAATATTGCGCCTATTAAATAATATAGGCTTTTCAGGCATATTGTTAGAGTCTAATATCAAAGGGCATGATACAACGTATTCGTTGTTGTTTTCTAGTGGTACTACAAGGTTTTTTAACAGGTTTTTATTTGGGAATTCTAGATCATTGTTCATTATTGCTGTGTACTTTGCTCCAACTTCATATGCTTTTTTAGCTCCGATGTTATTGCCGTAAGAATACCCTCCATTTTTATCTGATTCGATTAAATAAATATCAAATAGATACTCGTTTGAATTAGTAAACTTTAGAAGTTCATGATAAGAATTGTTGGGAGACTTATTATCAACTATAACAACAAAAAAATTGTCATAATCTAGATCAGTTAATGAGTTTACAAGGTTGACGGTAAGTTGATAGGTAACATAGTTTAAAATAACTATACCTATTTTAGGGTATTTTTTCATTTTTAAGTCTCCTGGTTAAAAAGGTAATTGACAATCATAATGAAGTGTAAAACGCTTTATATTTCTCTGCAATAATTTGCCAATCGAATACTGCTAAACTATCACTACAGTTTTTGGAAATTACACTATAATTATTTATTATATCTTTTATTCTTATGGCAATTTCATTATAGTTTAAAGCTTGCACTGAATATCCAACGAATCCATTTTCAAATAGCCCATCAAAGCCTTGTCCTTTTGAATATATAATAGGCAAGCCTTGGCTCATAGCTTCTGGATAAACCAAACCAAAGGATTCTTTGATTGAAGGTACGACGCAGATGTCATTTTGTCTGTATATTTTTAGTAGTTCTTCTTTTGGTTGTGTCTTTATGTGTTTAAAATTTACATACTTGCTTATCTTAGTTAAAATATTATAATTAACTACATTTCCGACAGCTGTATAATTGACTTTCAATCCTTGTTGCTGAAGTATGTCAATTGCTTTTGCGGTACTAAGTAGGTTTTTATTATTATTGATGTTGCCTACATGAAGAATGTTGATATGTTGATTGTCTTGTAGTTTTTTACCTGTACAAGAGTTATTATGCCAAAATTGATCAATTCCACTTGGAAGAACAATAGATTTTTTTAAGATTGCTTCTTTTTGAGTTTTAGGCACAAACTTTTTTATTAAAAAATCTTTATATGCATTAGATAAAAAGACAATTCCATCAGCTTTTTCAAGGATTTTTATACCAGTTTTACGTAAATGGAACATCCATTTAATAATAAAATTAATGTCATAGTTTCTAACTGTAACAACATATGGGATATTGTATATCTCTTTTAATTTGAAGGCAGTATAACCATTATCAAATAGAAAATGTGCATGAAGAAAATTGTAATCGTTTATATTAAATTTTTCTTGTATATCATCAAAAATCAATTTATGTTTACGAGTAAAAATTAATCTATCAAAATTGCCAAAACATTGTGATGATAGAACTCTATTGTTATTATAAACATTTGGTCCCAAGACGATTGGCAAATCGCTTCTCAATGGCACATACGTAAAAACATCTAGCCCTGTGTTTAAAAGAGAGCTTTGTAAGCCTGTATGTACAGCTGAAGAAAAGAAGCCCGAATTAATGTTTAAGATTTTCATAATAAATTTCTTTGTAATATTTACTTTAATAATAACATAGGAAAGACATATGCCTTATGTTTTCATCACAATACTACATATATTATCAGTTGCGTCAGCATAGTTGATGTTGTTAATTAGTTGTTTGCAGGTACTTAATCTAATGCCTTTATGAGGGTCATTGCCTGCTATTAATTCATTTATTGCATTTTTAATTTCAAAGAGTGAATTAGTTTGAAAGCCAATGCCTCTAAACGTGTATTCTATATCGTTAGGATTAAAATTGGCATATTTATACCAATTTGGATTATTGAACAAGACAACAGGCTTATCCAGAGATGCAAACTCAAACATAGCTGAAGAAACATCGGTGATCATGATATCAGCAATAGTTATGTATGGTGCTAAATCTAAATCTTCAATATATATAACTCTATTGTCATTTTTAGCTAATTCAATATACATGTTTTTATATACTTGATTTGTTGAGCCATGTAGTTTGATTAATAATATTGTTTTGTCGTCTGTGATGATATCATTTATACGATTCATTACAAAAGGTATCGTTGATAGCTCATCATTAAAAGTGGGGGCAAAGAGGATATATTTGCAGTCAAGTGGCAGGTTCATTTGTCTAAGCAAAATCTCTTTTTGATAAGTGCCATTATATAATGCATCGAGTTTTGCCATGCCTGTAATGATAACAGGTTTACTGATGATTTTTCTCAATATGCTTGCATGGTACTCTCCAGGTACACAAACAATATCTGCATGCTCTTCTCTTTTTGCTATCTCTGTATCGGTATAATATTGTCCTTTGCTCAAAATACCATGGCCTATGTGTATAAGCTTGCCACAATTCTGAACCCAAGGATAAACAGAGTCTGCTATTATTGTGATATCTGGATTAAAATCTTGAGGTATATTATAAATGGGGATATTATAAGATTTTATTATCTCGAATTCTTTGGGAGTGAAGCCTGCTCTTATATCTGGTGAGTATTGCATACAACTGATAGCTAAATCGACTGTATCTTTTAATTCGATTAATTTGTCTTTGATAGGTTTTAAAATCGGAATATGAACGTTTTTAAAGTAATACAATAAAACTTTTTTCTTTTTTCGATCAATTGAATTTTGTTTAATAAGCTTGAGCTCTTTTAGATTATAAAGCTTTAAGTAGTCTATTACATCTTGCTCAATACTTCTAACAGGTTTAATATTCTTTGTTAAGTTGCTCAGTAAAGATGAGTCATTTAAAACACAGTTTAGGCAATTATAAAGACCGTGTACATCACCAGCTTGAAAAACCAAACCATCTACTCCATCTCTGACAGCTTCTGGTATTGCTCCCGCATCACTGGCAATAACAGGCGTTTTAGACATAAACGACTCTCTTACTAGCCTCGAATAGCTTTCCATTAACGATGGTATAACTGTAATATCGAATGTAGAAAAGATTTTTGGAAGCTGGTCGGGGTGATATGGGCCAAAGTATTTAATGTTGTTCGCAGTCGAAGCTTTGGTTAAGATACTGTCCAAATATAAATTATCATCACTACCTCCATATATGTGAAGTTCTGCTTGTTCTTGTGGTATTTTTTGAAATGCTTTGATAAGATGGTTTAGACCTTTAACTTTTGTTACTCTTCCTGCATAACCAAATACAAATTTATTGTTGATTTTTTTGGTATAAACTTTTTGTGGAGTAAAGCCAGATGGAATAATTTGAATGTCGTTAAACCCAAAGCTATTGAAAACGTTTTTTAAAAACTTACTTCTTACAACTCGTGCATCCAAGAGTTTGAACATCTGTAAGTTGTACTTATGCCTCAAATCTTTATATTTTTGTATAGCAGCAATAAAATCCTGTGTAACTGTTCCATGTGTATAATGTTTAATATAGCAGTTTGCACATTTGTTTATGGATTCTGGTCCTGAGCAAATATTTTGACTTGGATCTATCAAATGCCATTCTTCACAAATAAGCCAGCTATCACAAATTGTCATAATTGTTTTAATTTCATTTTTCTTAGCTATCTCTATTGGCACAGCAGAAAGCTGTCCTAAACCGTGTATGTGTACTAAGTCATATTTGTTCTGCATCAATAAACTATTAAAAGAATTTGCAACAAGTTCGTTTTGAAGATTGTCTGGATTGTAATTTTGTGCTGATTTATACAATTTGTGTACCTTTAAACCATTAAATGAGGCTGTTACTAAAGTACCGGACGGATATTCCAAATCGCCTGGTCTAAAGACTGGGTGAAAAATTTCTACGTTAGCTAAACCTGTTTTATTGATTGCAAGTGCTAAATTCATAGCATAAAGCTGGGCACCTGCATATTTATATGGTGGAAAATCATGACATACAAACAGAATGTTATATTTTGACATTATTAAAGCCTCTTATCCATAAATCATTTCTTTATTTGTTAAAGCATCTTGGTAAGTAGGGCAATACTGCAATGTGTTGTCAATATATTTTTTAGCTAATTTAATATTACCCTGCATATAAGTCAATACTGCTAAATTATTTAACAATACTATACTGTATGGATTTAACTCAAAAGATTCTTTGAATAAATCTTCAGCTCTTAATTGATTTCCTTGTACAAAAGCTATTTCTCCTAACATAAGCCACGTGGCAGCATTTGATTTACTATTCAGTATTTGAGCATTGAGTAAGTTTTGTGCAACTTCATACTTTTCATTTTTTATAAGTTGTTCAATTTCAATTTGCTCAGTTAAACTACTTTTAATGGAAGTGTTACCTTGAATAAAAATATCTTTTAAGCTATGAAGGTCTGCAATGTTATCATATCTTTGAATTAGTTTATCGATTTGTTCTAATTTGATACTTAAAGGTTGGTTGGACAACCTAAGTCTTTCAATATTGTTTTGAATGAAGTAATACTCATCAAGCCTATATGCAGTGAAATTATAAGGCAACCCTGGATACATGTAAAAATAATCATTATTATGATTCTTTACAAAGAATTTTTTTTCTACAATATAGTTTACACCCATATAGTCAAAAGCTTGTTGGGGTTTCCATGCTTCATAGCAGACGTTATTTATGTCAATGAAGTATATTGGTGTATTTGTTTTTGCCATATATTTCAATATATCTTTAAAATATTTCACATTTTGCTTTCTGTTAGGAAAGGAAAAAACACTTTTAATAATGCTTCGTCTTCGTGAAAGTAAATATATTGAAGGGTAGTTACCATAAACATAAATATAGTCATTTTTAATAGTTCTGTCTTTTACATATTTACCAATTACAGGGCATAAATTGTACATGACTTGAGAGCCTATTGTTACGTTTGCAATATAAGAGATATTTTCTTTTTTTAGTTTTAACAACATTGTTTTTATTGCATTAAATGTGCTAAATGAAATTAAAAAAATTATCATTACTTTTGATACTATGGAAGTATTTTCAAAGCTATAGTAAATCAGAAAACCTGATAAAATAGCTATTGGTAAATTAAAAAAACCAAGTTTTGGTTGATGATAAGATTTTTGCATAAAAATAACGAGTAAATTGAATGGAATTAGACATAAGATATATAAAAAAATACGATCTTTAACAAAAGCCAATGAGATAATTGATAATAAGACAAATACTATAGAATGTTTAAAAGCAAATTTGAATATTATATAAAATTTTAATATTTCATCCTTTATACTTATGTGATCATTCCACTTACCCTCAATGTATTCTGAAGTTCCTGTTGAATTGTTATTCTGTTTTGATTTAAAAATATGATTTATTATAACGTAATAAAAGCTGACGTAATAGTGAAATAATCTTTTAAGGTAGAACTGAATATCTTCCTTTTTTTTGTCAGAGAAACAAAGAATTATATAATTTGGTAATATTAAGAGAATAAATATAAACCCACTAAAAAAATATAGATTTTCTATAAAAGCAGTATATCTATAGAACAGAGGCAGGGTTAAAACAAACAAATATATTGCTTTGAATTGATAAACGAGACTAGCAAAAACACCTGATATAAATAAAAGCCATACATTATGATGGTTTACACCTAAAAAATATAGTGCAATGGTGATTATAAAAGGTAAAGGAACAAAGAATTCGGCATATGTTAAGTCAGAGTATGAGTTTGGCTGAGAGATTAATAGTATATAAATAGAAGAGATGATAAAACTCATGTTACTATTGTTCCAAATTACATATGTGCAGTAAAAGATGGCAATATCTGTGATGATATACCAGTAGTACTTTATTTTTTTGGAAAAATATGGGTCTTCAGTTTTGAAAATCAAGTATATGTATTGGAAAATTGTTTGTAAGTTAAAGAATGCATCGCCTTTATAAAAAGTATTATTTTTGCTAATAAGATTAGAATAACCATATTTTCTGAATACAGATATATAAAACCAGTTACCATCGTCTTCTGACAATTCTTGCTTCAAAATCGGAAAGTGAAAAACAGCCGATAATAATAAAATGACAAAAAAATAGATTAATAAAAGCATTATATTCTCCTATAAGTAGAATGCAAATAATAGTTTACAGGCTTACAAATATAAATAAATATTATAGTTCCGAATTTTGATTTACTATTTACTTAATTGCTCCAAGAAATTATTCATAATTTTAACTTGATTTAAATATTTAAAAGATTCTTGTGCAATTTGCTTTCTTGGTATACTTTGCATTTTTAAAGCAAATTCAAAAAAATCATTAAAAGAAAAAAAGTGATTTACTTTTAAAATATATGGGAAGTCATTTGGGAACTTAAATTCATCATAACCAACAATTACAGGCAGTCCATTTATCAAATATTCTCCTACTTTTAAAGCAGAAGCTTGAGTTAACTTTTTTTTATATAGAGCAAGAGGTCCTATACCAATAGAAAATTTTTGTAAGTAATCGTATGCTTCATTTTGTTTTATCAGCCCATCATATACACACCTATTGGTTGACTCAATTAATTTCTTTTGTTGTTCATTAACATTGCCTGCAAAATGTACTTGGAAATTATTAAATTTTGAAGATCTGATGCTTTCGATCAACAATTCAAGTCCTTGGTAGGAGTGAAAAACACTGGAAATCATGACAAACTTAATAGTATTAGGTTTGCCTTTAAATGAAATAACATTATCCTCTTTTAAAAATACGCCATTTGGTAAAATTAATCTTTTTGCTGTTTTTATATTTTTACACTCAATTTTAAGTATTTCGGGGCTTACTCCAATTATCCCTAAACAGCCTTTATGATGTAGTTTTCTTGTTATTTTTTCGATTAGTGAACCTATTGTTGAATATAGCTTCAGCTCCTCAACTTCATCGCTATGGTGGTAGAATAAAATCTTATGTTTTCTCTTTAAAAATGTAAATGCAAAAAAATCAGCAGAATTATATCTTAAAATAACGTAATCATATTCGTCTGTTAGCCTATTTACAAATAAATTATACTTGATTCTAACAAATAGCATATTTAGAGTAAAAATTCTTTTTAAGTAAAAATTCAAAGTATTGTCTTTTTTAAAAATATAATTTATTATACGAAAAACTGGAACATATTTTATGTAATCATTTTGGAACTTATCACAAGGAGATGATATATACACATCCCATTGTGCATTCTCAATGTGCTTAGCTGCTTGTGCTTCAGTTATTCGCATTTTATGTACACCTGCTATATACTCGATATGCAAACTTGTATGTGCGATTTTTAGCTTGTTTGTCATGCTCAGTTCCTTAATAACTCAATATATTTTCTTGCAGATATTTCCCATGCATAATATTCACAGGCTTCTTCACGGCTTTTAACTTTTAAATAGTTTAACAGATTTTTATCATCAACTAAACGTTTTAATGTTTTATACAGTCCATTATCTTCATTTAAAGAAAACAACAGCCCATTTTCTTCATGCTTTATAAGGTCATTGTTACCAGTAACGTTGCTTGCAACAACAGCTAACCCAGATGCCATAGCTTCGAGATTTGTATTGGATAAACCTTCAGCCTTTGAGGCATTTATGATACTATCAGATAAATGATAAATCTCTCTTAGTTCGGTTTTATTGACCCATCCAAAAAACTTGATTCTTTTTTTTAGTTCAAGCTTGTGAGAAAGCTCTAAAGCTTTTTGGTAAAGAGGCCCATTACCGACCATGTACAAAAAAGTATTGTTTGTTTCATTTGCTAACAATGCAAACTCCTTGATAATATATTCAATGTTTTTTTCTGCTGAAAAACGTCCGACATAAATAAAACAAACAGATTCATTATTTTTCAACTTAGGTTTAAAGTATTCAACATCTACTCCAGTGTTTATAGCCATAGTAGAATATCTATCAGTCTGCATAGAGAGTTGCTTTAACCCATCTGAAACAGCAATAATGTGTTTTGCATTTTTTAACACCGACTTTCGTAATGGAGAAACAATTTTATGGAAAAAATCTAATTCTGGTAGTAAGCCAGGTACATCGCCGCCACCTAAACGTATTAGATACGGTAAATTATACATTTTCTTAATAATCAATCCCACAATACCAGAAGGTATAGACATAAAGCTAATTGAATGGCTAATTTTGTGACGTTTTATTATACTATAACTAAACAATAAAGTTGAAAACACATAACTCATCATCTGAACAGGGTTTGATTTCTCTTTATGTTTTCGTAATGCAGGTATTCGATATAAATGCACTCCATTTTCATTTTTGTATTCATAAATACATCCAAAAGCAGAAGTCATTACAACTACATCATGCCCAAGTTTCACAAACTCACGGGCGTAATTATAAGTTGCATTACCTGCACCTCCGCCGATAGGAGGGTATTCATAGTTTATTAAAAGAATATTCATATAGACCTCATAATAATACCTAAAAAATAAGGTGGATCACTTTGTTTGTATAAATATCGCCCTTGTTTAAGGTGGATGCTTCACTACTATATTTGAAAGAAGGAGAACAAATCAATGCTCAACCTTCCTTCATTTTTTCCCTAATTACAAATTTAAAATCTATCGATAATTTGTCAAGAAAAAAATTTAGTATGTACTTCATAGGGAGTCTTATAATCTAATGATTGATGAGGCCTAGTTGTATTATAGAAATTTATATAATCTCTAATGCCGCGAAATGCATGAGAACAATCAGGATAGTCATTGATATAGATATTTTCATATTTTAAGCTTCTCCAGAATCTTTCTATAAAAATATTGTCAAAAGCACGACCTCTGCCATCCATACTGAGCTTCATATTGTTATCCAGTATCACAGATATAAAGGCTTTACTTGTAAACTGACTGCCCTGATCTGTGTTAAAAATCTCAGGAGATCCGTGTTTAAGCGATTTTTCTACAGCATTAATACAGAATTCTGTATCTAAAGTGTTAGAAATTTCCCAGGCAAGTATAAATCTGCTGAACCAATCTATTATCGCAGTAAGGTATAACCATCCTTGTGACATTCTGATGTAGGTAATATCTATACTCCAAACCTGGTTAGGTCTGTCTATTGTTAATCCCCTTAGTAGATAAGGAAATATTTTATGTTCAGGATTTGGCTTGCTAAGATTAGGTTTAGGATATATTGCCTCAATCCCCATCTTTCGCATTAAAACCTGAACTTTATGACGACTGACCTGAAATCCCTTATCTTGAAGAGATACAAGCATTCTTCTGGAGCCATAAAAGGGATACATTGTAAAGATTTCATCTATTTTGTTCATAACCTGAGTATCAAAGTCTTTTTGTACAGGCCGATAAAATATAGATGAATAAGACATCCCCAGTAGTTCACACTGACGAACTAAGCTTATACTATTATGTAATCTGTCTAAGATCTGTCTTTTCTGGTTAACGGCTAATGCCAGATTTTTTTTTTAGCCAGTCTAACTCTACTTTTAACTGGCCGATTTGTTTGTAAAGTTCATCAACTAACTCCTCATTGTCTGACTTATCTTTTTTGCGTTTATCAGCAAAGAGTTCTTCAGCCTGGTCAAGGAGTTGACTTTTCCACATACTGATCTGATTAGGATGTAATTCATATTCAGATGCTAATTCAGCTATTGTTTTTTTACACTCAATGGCAGCGATAGCAACCTTACTTTTAAATTTACCACTGTAAGATTTTCTCTTGTTCATTTTGACCTCCATAAGGCATGTTTGTTAATATCTTTTTTCTGTCAACTTCCACCTTATTGAGCTATACAAAAAACCGTTGCCACTATAAAAACTCCCTCTCATACCATTTTTGAAAAACATACAAAGTCCATATTTGTTTGCGATTATCCTTAACGCCTTTCAAGTGCTGTTGTAATAAACGATAGACATATGGGTAATTAAATAAACTTTGTTTGTCGATAAATTCTTTACTTAAGTAGTGAGTTATCTCACTTTTTAAATCTTGTTTAATCCATTTAGTAAGTGGTATTCCAAATCCTTTTTTCTGACGATATAGAATTGATTTTGGCAATATCCCTTCAAATGCTTTTTTCAAGATATATTTACGAGTAGTTCCTTTAAGTTTAACAGAATAGGGGAGATGATTAGCAAACTCAGCAAAATCATTATCCAAAAAAGGTGCTCTTGTTTCTAAAGAGTTCATCATGCTTGCTCTATCTACTTTAGTAAGAATATCTTCTGCTAAGTAAAACTTTTGATAATGCCAAAGTAAGCTGTTTTCTTTAGACAAATCGTGGGGTGTTTCAATTAGGTTTAAAGGATAGTTACCGTTAAATGCCAAAAAAAGGCGATTCTGCTCATCGAAATCATACGAGCCAAGCCAAAGTTGGTTTCGCATCACAGGGCTTTTATAAACGTGTTTTAGAAAGTTTTTTGCCTTGAAATCTAAACTCATATTTTTCTCAGAAACTGGTACACTATTGACAAGTTTTTCAATAATATATTTTGAAAGGTACTTTGGTATTATTTTATATTTTTCTGCCCAGTAATGAGCTAAAAAAGGATCATAGCCTGCAAATAACTCATCTCCAGCATCTCCGCCAAGAGCAACACTTACATGTTGTTTGGTAAATTTACTAAGTAAATAGGTTGGTATGATTGAGGCATCAGCAAACGGCTCATCTAAGCTTTCCATTATTTCAGGAAGAATATTAACAAGTGTTGATACAGAAAGTGTTTCATGATGGTGATCTGTTTTAAATAATCGGGCAACTTGTTCTGCATAAGAGCTTTCATCAAAAGACTTCTCATCAAACCCAATAGAAAAAGTCTTTAACTTCTTATGCCCTGTGAGCTCAGAAGCTAAAGCTGTGATAATACTTGAGTCTATTCCACCACTTAAAAAAACACCAACTGGCACATCGCTGACCATATGGCTGGAAACAGCTTTTTTAAGTTTCATAACTAATGTTTTTGATAGTTCAACTTCACTTAAAGTATTAAATTGTTTGTATGGTGAAAAGCTTATTTCAAAATATTGTTTGATTTTATAATCATAGTTTTTAAAAACCAGATAATGCCCTGGCAATAGCTTTTTTACATTTTTATAAATGCTTAAATCTAAAGGCAAATACTCGTATTGAAGATAAGCAGACAAGCTATCCATTGAAAGTTCTTTTTTAAAATCTTTATGCAAAATAATTGCTTTGGACTCTGAAGCAAATAAAAACTGACTTCCATTAAAATAATAATACAATGGTTTTTGTCCATATCTATCTCTTGCAAGCACAAGTTTGTCGTTCTGTCTATCATAAATTGCCAAAGCAAACATCCCGTTAAGCTTTTTGAAAAACTCAACACCGAACTCAATAAAGCCATTCAAGATAACTTCAGTATCAGTTTGTGATTTAAACACATAAGACATTGCAGTCAATGTCTTACGCAACTCCTGAAAATTATATATTTCACCATTAAAGACAATCCAGTATCTATCATCGTTAGATGACATTGGTTGGTGACCTGCAGAAGATAAATCTAAAATGCTTAATCGTCTTTGCCCTAACGCAATATTTAGTTTATTATCTTGGTTAAATATTTCACAACCAACATTATCGGGACCTCTATGCTTTAGAGCGTTAGTAATAGAAAGGATGTCTTTTTCGCTGATTAACGTATTACTTACGATTCCTGCTATGCCACACATTTATTTACCTTGAGTCCTTGAGTGTATAGCTTCAACTATATAATAATCTTTATTCTGTACTTCAAAATAGACACGTATTACAAGCTCTCCAATCAAACCTATGAAGAGAACTTGTGTGCATAAAGTAAGCATTATTGCATAAAGGATAATTAATGTGTTAAAGCTAAGAGTTGTAAAAATACTTGCGATAGATAAAGAAATAAAAAGTGCAGTACCCCAGAGAAATATTTTTTTTACTATTTTCCCAAAAAACTGTATAGGCCTCGTCATATAATCTGAAAAAAATCTAATTACAAGAAAATCAAATAATACTCGCGATACCCTTGAGAGATTATACTTTGCTGTACCATGTATACGTGGATGATGCTTGACAGGTATTTCGGCGACCCTTACACCAAGCCATGCAGCAAATACAGGGATAAACCTATGCATCTCGCCGTATAGCCGTATATTCTTCACTATCTCTTTTTTATAAGCTTTGAGTGTGCAGCCAAAATCATTGAGCTGTATTCGTGTGCCTTGAATTAGGTAGTTTATAATCTTATTTGCAATCATAGAGGGCAATCTTCTGCTTATTGCTTTGTCTTGCCTGTCTTTACGCCATCCATTTACAAGATCATACCCTTCTGCCATTTTTTCTAATAATTTAGGTATATCCGCAGGATCATTCTGCAAATCACCGTCCATAGTAATAATCACATGTCCATTAGCATAGGCAAAGCCTGCGCTCAAAGCAGCTGTCTGCCCGTAGTTACGTCTAAATTGTATCAATACAACATTCGTCTCGGAGAGAGAAAGATTTCGTAGATACTCTGTACTGCCATCACGACTTCCATCATCAATGAAAATGATCTCATACCGTTGATCTAAATCTCCGAGTACATTTACTAATTTTTCATAAAGGATTGGCAAATTTTTACGTTCATTCAT
>Ga0208694_1002849_pt1 | contig 17493 bp, 15 predicted proteins | sample AD_UKC078_MetaG_FD_184442 | JGI IMG/M metagenome (GOLD analysis project Ga0208694, IMG submission 184442) | Active sludge microbial communities of municipal wastewater-treating anaerobic digesters from USA - AD_UKC078_MetaG (SPAdes) (version 2) | ecosystem: Engineered > Bioreactor > Anaerobic >...
CTTGCCGGTAGCTCAGATATGAGTTTTTTGTCGGTGGATGAACTGAAAACCTTTAAGAAAATAACAGGCGGTGATAGCCTATATGCCGAGTTTAAAGGGCAGCAAGCCTTTGAGTTCACTTATAACGGTTTGCTCTGGTTTTGCATGAACAGACTCCCCAAGTTTGGAGGCGATGATGGCAAATGGATTTATGACCGCATCATGGTGGTGGAATGCCCCAACGTCATCCCCAAAGACAAGCAGGACAAAACACTTCTTGATAAGTTGTACGCCGAGCGTGATGGCATCGTCTATAAAGCAGTAAAGGCTCTGCAGACGGTTATCGCCAATGGCTACCGTTTCTCCGAGCCGGATTCCGTCAGCGTGGCGCGTGACACCTATATGAGTGAAAACAACTCCGTTATCAGCTTCTACAATGAATGCATGACCGAAAGGCCGCGCCGCAGGATTGAGGATAGTTGTTCTACCGGGCGCATTTACAAGGTGTATAAGGCATGGTGCTACGATAATAACAACGGTTACGCCAAGACAGCCGGTGACTTTCGAAAAACGCTTGCCGACCACCTCGACACAACTTTTGCCGATATGTCGGTTAAACGCAACAACGGTACCTACTATCGGAATTATACATTGACGCTGGAGGCAAAAGAACAATATGCACAGGCCTATGGATATGAGGGTGCCGAATTCCTTGCATAGTAGCAGATCTCTCAATTTAGTGGCAGTACTGGTGGCAGTAAAAATGAGTACTGCCACTGAAAAAATGCCCACAGTGCAAGGGTTTCCGGTGTTTAGTGGCAGTGGTGGCAGTGCTTTCAACTTCTAAGCTGAATTTGAAAAACTGTATACACAGAGAGAAAGTATTACAAAGATTATTATGGACTGTGTATATGAAGTGGCAAATACGACCACCACTACCACCAAGTAGCTAAAACCCTTGGGATACTTGGCTTCTGGCAGTGGCAGCTGTGAAAATGTCTGCCACCGGCACTGCCACTGCTGCCACCACCGAAGCGCCGTTTATATAGATGATATTTTTCATGATTGGAGGAAAGGAATATGAACCATATCAGAATTATTGGCATGATGGATGCCGAGAGCGAAATCACAAAACAGAGCAGCCCTTCGGATTTTAGTGATGACCACTATGACGGTATGTCGCTATACCGCCGCAAGGACATGAAACCGGTAGTGCTTTTCATGAGCAAGAACGCCGAGCCTGCCCGGTGGAAGGTAGTAGACGGAGCATCCGAGTTTTACTTCCGCTCATATGCAGAGGCTTCAAACTTTTGTCAAATGCGCGGCTACATCTTCATGAAGGGAGGAAAACGGCCTGAATCTGATTGACCTGCTCTATGGCAGAAGCCATAACAGCGCCAAAGGCAAAATACATCTTCGCAACCGTTCCGGCGAGCCTGTGACCATAACCAAAGAAATCCGCTATACCGTCACTGATGGGTATTCCAACATCCACATCAATGGTTATGATGACCTGCTCCAATACTGCCGTAGCGCTGGGTATACCTATCGTTCCGGTAAAACAGTATGACCGGCCAAAATCAAAAAAACCACAATAACAATTTTAGGAGGAATTTCAAATGGCGAATTATCCACTCATAGCAAGGAATAAGGAGGGAACGCTCCTTCATCCGCAGCACTCATTCTATTCTGATGAATACACAGAAAGTTACTGTGATTTATTCTTAAGAGACTGTACCGTTAAAGATAAGCATGGAAAACTGCACAAGTATTATCGTCTCCACGCAAAACAGCCCCACGATATGGAAATGGCTTTTGCTTACGATATCCATTGCCCGGACTGCTACAGCGGCATGCTAAAGCAAATTAGCAGACCGCTCAATTATCATGAACAAGGCCTATACAGGTGCCCCGTTTGTGACAAGAAATAGGAGGAATAATTTATGAGTACTTACACTGAAAGATTACCCTATACCGGCTCACCGGAATATGACAAGCACTTCTGGAACGCTATGCGCGGCTATGACAGCAGTTATGATGAACTCTCAAAAGGCCGCAGCACCGGAACCGGCCTTTATGCAATGCCGAACGGCGCACAAAATAAGTATATGGCGGCTCTTGAGAAAGAAAGCCTGTTCCGCAATATAGGTACGGTCATTAAGGCCTATAGCTCCGGTTACCGTATTTTCGCCAAGGACAGCAACGACCTCGCCCAGTGGGTAGCGGAAAATGACGCAGTTCCTATTTATGATGGTATAGATGATTTCACCATTAACACTGTGGATAGTTGGAAACTGGCGGCTTTAGTAAAAATGGACGAGGCATTCATACATGATGCCAGTTTCGACATTGAGAACTATCTCATCAAACGCTTTGCCAAGAACTTCGGCAGAGCCGAGGACAATGCCTTTATCAACGGCAACGGAAATGAAATGCCCACAGGTATTTTGAACGCCACCGGCGGAGCGGAAATTGCTGCATCCCTCAATGAAATCACCTACGATGATGTTATCGGCCTGTACTTCTCTGTAAAGCCGGAGTACCGTAAAAATGCCGTCTGGCTGATGAACGACAAGACTGCCCTTGCCCTGCGGACCCTCAAGGACAGCGCCGGGAATTATCTATGTCACGACAGCGATGATACCATCTTAGGTAAGAAGGTCATTATGTCCGAGTTTATGCCGGATGCGGATGCCGGTGCCAAGCCTATCGCCTTTGGTGACTTTAGCTACTACTGGGTTATCGGCAGAAGCCCCATCGGCGTTCGCACTCTATCCGAAAAGTTCGCTGTCCTCGACCAGATCGGTTATCTTGCCTATGAGTTCCTTGACGGCAAACTTGTCCGCAGCGAAGCCGTAAAGGTTATTCAGATTAATACCCCTTAGCCAGATGGCACAACCGCATAAAAAACAATGCCGGGAGAGTTTACACAGGCTCTCCCGGTCTTTTTGTTATGTGCAATTAGGCTTTATACCGTATAATAATATGGCTTTGCATAGAGTTTCCCTAAAAATGGGCTATTCCCCCGTTTGAAACCGCGTTTTTGTGTACGAAGCCCCACGCCGCTGTCCGCTTGCAAAAGCTGTAGAGAACGAAACGCCCCCACGGTATGATTTTGATTTCAAATTTTTTGATTTTTGATTTTTGAAAAACACACGCGAAAGGCCGAGCGCGCTGTCCTGCTATAAACTGCAGAAATCAAGCCTGCCCCTGGTCTCCATAGCGGAATGCCGAATTGCCTGTAAGGTTTCTTAGCAAAACCTTACGGGCAATTTTGTATTCGTCACCGATGAAACCCAGCCGCAGTAGAAAGCAGCGGAAAGCATACTTGTCGTTGTCAGTCTCTGACGGAGTAGCCACCACACGCTTCTGCCGCCTTGCCATGTCGCACAGCTTGGCAACAAAGGTGGAGTAGGCATTGACCTCGTCAGGCTCTGCCGTAAACGGGAACCAAGGAAAGCTGACCGTTGTGTCGGTAACTACTGCCTCTAAAGATTCAGCCAGAAACGCTTTCTTAAAGAGAGGCGCTCTGGCTGTTACGATTTGCTGCAGGATTTCTATTTCGGTATTTGTGAACAGTTCCCTCAGCATGGAGATTGTGAGCCTGTCCTCGGTCTCAACCGCCTCGCCTACATAGCCACGAGAGCGCAGGTGCTCAAGCAGAGCCGTTGCAGTTTCGTCCGCCACACACTCTGGTATAATCAACTTACCGTCCCGCTCCAAAGTGCAATCACCGATTTGATAGCTGCAGGTGGGATAGCCCAGGTACTTTGGAATGGTGTGCAGAGCCACGCTGATGTCCTCGGCCAGCTGCTTTCTCTGTTTGCCAGTAATGTTATATGGTATTGTCATTTTCATGGTTTGTACCTCCTTGTCTTTTGGTAGGTACATATTCGCTCTAAAGGCACAGGATATCAAGCCAATTATAAAAAAAGGGAGCAACAAATATAAATGAGGAAAAACTTTGTACCAAAGGTCTGTTCGAATTTAAGACCACGGTTGTATGTCACCCCTCGATGAGTATTAAGTCATCTTGCCGCATGGACATCTACGAAGCAAAGGAAGCGCCGAAAAATCAGCGCTTCCTCCGTTCAATTATATTTAATTACTTAACGAAGCTGGTGCAGAACCGTTGCATCATTGCCGCAAACTGAGCGCGGGTTGCTCCCGTTTCAGGAGAAATGAGGTCGTTACCGACACCTTCCACGATTCCATTACCGACTGCCCACTTCATTGCATCAAGCGCCCACTCGGAAATCGCATCAGCGTCAGTGAAGGTGTTGAGACCATTCAACTTGCTCACATCATATTTCATGAACATGGAATAGCGGTATAAGACTGCTACCATCTGTTCACGTGTCAGAGCATCCTCGGGGCCGAACTTTCCGTTGCCGTAGCCTGCCACGATCTTATTATGAGCGGCCCAACCGATCGCCTCAGAATACCACTTGCCGGTTTCTACATCATCAAAGATGCTCTCAAGATCATCAGTGCTGTTTGCCAAGCGATAGAGAACGGTGACGAGCATCGCTCTGTTCGTGCCTACATGACCGTCAAATTGCCTGTGTCCAGTGCCCTGCATCAAACCGTGCGCGGCGCAGTACCAGGACGCCTCGTCAAACCAATCACCTCTGTTTACATCATCGAAATAATCAATTTTGGAGAATTTAGTATCAATGATAACTCCGCCGGATGGCATCTTGAAACTAAAAGTTCCATCGCCATTATCTGTAACTGCAACCAGTTTTTTGTTGCTGTCAAGGACAACAGGTACGCCGTTCTCATAGCCTTTATCCGGGGTGACCGTGATAATAATTGTGTCTCCGGATGCTGCATTCTTTTTGCTAAGTTTTGTTTGGCCGCCAACCTGTTTACCCTGATTCGTATCTGTTACAGGATATTGAGGGGGCGTGTAAGAGCCACCGCCGGAAGGAGGTACGTTCTGTGTCCATTTGGCATACAAAGTGATCGTTGCGGTAATCGGCGTTGCAAAGTTAAACTGATTGGTGCATTCCGGCTCCGTATACCAGCCGCCAAAGATGTAGCCATTGCGGGTGGGAGGAGCCGGGGCGGAGATGGTGTCGCCGGAGGTTAGCCCCGTCACCGGCGATACATCACTGCCACCGCGGGAATCAAACATAACTCCTAATTCAGTTGGGATTTCACTGCCTGCACCACCAATGCCAATTAACACAGAGAAATTTCTGGATTGCCCGATAGCAATTGTCTTATTATGCCAGGAATATGACATGGCTGAATCCACTCCGCTGACAGAAGACACCGTTTGTTGTGTAAAGTAATTATACCCCAAATCGCCTAAGGATCCGAACCAAAAAGCGTCAACATTTGTTACCCCGACAGTGTTTATTCCAAAAAAGTTAAACTGGTCGGATCCATTGAACATCATAAAACCGCGCCCATCATCTAAGCGGGTCATAGGGGCTCCGTCATTCGACCCAATCTGCACATCTGAGCCGCCGGCAAGGGAAATGATCTCCGGATTTGTTCCGTTGTTAGTGATTTGATAGGTGAGTTTTACAGCTTTGCCTCCATTGGCGAAAGAAGGAATCAAGTGAATTGCTAAATCGGTTTCGGGGATGGCAATAGGCTGATCCCTCAGATTCAGGTATTGCTGTACGCTAGAAACCTCCGAAAAATCCACCCTCTCTCCTAAAATATAAGAGAAGCGATAGCCGCCATCACCATAAGTTGTCTGTAGCCATGATCCACTATGGAATCCCTTGATATCAAGCTGCCCGCTGCTACCATAGCGATATGCCATAATCCCGTTGCCGTCAGTGATATAGCCATCTGGCGGAGACAAAAAGGTTACCGTTATAACGCCGGTATCGGCAGCATTTGACACTGTAGCGGCACAGGGCACAGAAAATTCATTAGCCTCTACCCCGTCAAAGGTATATCCGTCTTTTGCAGTCAGCGTGATGGTTGCTGTATAAGCCGTGTTCGCCGCGAAGGTTGAGGGATTATCCACCCAGGTGATCACGCCCGTATATTCCGCGGTTTCGGCAATAGTTGTCTTGAGCGCTTCGCCGTTAATCGGCGCAATGGCATCCTCTATTACAAAATCGGTGATTGTCTGCAGTGAACCGTGATCGTACCCCTGCCACGTTAAAGCCGGATAGCCGTTGTTGTCATCGCTGATTGTCCAAGTAGCAGGAAAATCCCAATTATTAAAAGTGGTCATCTCCTTTAATTCTAAAGTAGTTTTAGGCGTGCCCTTGCCTATATCAGAAAGACCGGTAATTTCAGAATCATAATAGCTGTCAGTTGTTTGTGTGCCGGCATAGATTTGACCAATCAGCCCCCCCGCATCGGAGACTTCCAAAGTAGTAAGGGCACCTGCCGCATAGCATCTTTCGATAATACCCCACCAATTTGCTCCTGCAAATCCGCCAATATATTGCTGTGAGCCGCTTATGAGGACAACTTCACCCACAGAATAGCAGTCCTGAACACGGTTGATATAATCATTGCCGCCCTCAATAACACCTACAAATCCGCCAACAACTTGCCCTGTTACTTTCCCCGAAGAAAAGCTTTCCCTACAGGTTCCACCTTGCAAGCTGCCTATGAGTCCGCCGGTACGCTTTAGCCCCTCAACATCACCGGATGCACTGCATTGGGAAATGGATAGGGCGGAGTCATTCGCTGAACGAAAAGAATAGCCTACGAGACCTCCGGTATATTCATAATTTCCAATCACCTTTGCAGAAGAGTGACAATTTTCCAAGAGACCATTTGTACTTTGCCCCACCAACCCGCCTAACGCAAAGCCTCCTGAAACATTTCCATCTACCTTGCAGTTTCGGATTGTTCCTTTATTTTCTCCTGCCAATCCTCCCGTTAGGTTATTGCCCGTTATATTAACATCGTCCAGTACGATGGAATCTATAATGGCAGATTCCCCCACGAAAGCGAAAAGGCCGGCCCAGCTTCTCCCATCAGAAATACTGAGCTTTGAAATTTTCTTGCCTTGCCCATCATAGAAGCCTTGAAAGGGTTTGTTTGTATCATAAAAACTCCCGACCCATCCAATAGGAGTCCAAGGACGGTAATCTAGATCTAAGTCCACAGTTTGTTTAAAATACATCCCGGCATAAGTTGTGCCATTCTTAACTTCTAATGCCAATTTGGCGAGCTTAGCCGCCGTATCAATAATATAAGGGTTGTCGGCTGAATTGGCCTGCCCGGAATCCAGCAGGGAATAGTCTTCGGTAGAGCTTCCATCCCACACCGTTGGATTATCGGCAAATGCCGTTATTGGCATCGCTGCAAATAACGAAAGCACCATTGTTACCGACAACATCAAAGACAATATTTTTTTAAGCATGTTTTTCTCCTCCTTTATATTCACAGGTAATGTTGATCTTCAGGTATTCTTTCAGATAGTTTATAACTTCCGTAAGAGAACAACTTTCCTCAAGAATACCGGAGTACAGTTCATCCCGGGTCTGTATCTCCAACTCCGGAAGCCGCCCCTCTGTTAGTGTGACGGATAGAATATCGTCCTCTGAAAGGACAATAACCCCCTCGCCACTCTCCTGAAGTGGAATAAGCGATAGGCTTCCTTCTTCCGCTTTCAGCCGATACGGCTTCATCTCAAAAAAACCGGTCTTGATCCGTGCCAGAATCTCCATGTGCATCACCTCATATTCAGTATAGGGAAAAGCTACCTATTAGACAATATGGGGGCACAATCTGGCAATGACAAAATAGTGGCACAAATCATGCCACTATTTATTGCAATCTGGCCGGCAATCTGCTATTCTGAATGAAAGGGGGAATTGCCGTGACTTTTGCCGAAAAACTTGACTTTCTTATGAATATTACCCAAACCTCAAACAGCGCGTTGGCTCACGCTGCATCGCTGGATGCCTCATATATCAGCCGCTTACGTACCGGAAAACGGCTCATGCCTAAGGATAACCACATGATACAGGGTATGGCTATTTTCCTTGCGCGTCAATTCAAAGAGGACTACCAGAAAAAGGCCTTGCTTGATGCTCTGAAGCTGATAAACCTGCCGGGCGACAGCAGTTTGCTTGCCGATGAAGTTATCCGTTGGCTGGTACAGGATGGGGAAAACAGCACTCAACAGGTGGGGCGGTTTTTGAGCTCCCTTTCCGGTATAGCCAATCGTTCGGAGCAGGTTGGTCAGTCAGATGATTCTAAACCCTATTTTCCTGAAGAAGCTGTCTCCATTTATTATGGCATCGAAGGTAAGCGCAGGGCTGCGGAATATTTTCTTTCCGAAGTCGCCCTATGTGAATCCTCTCAAACTTTGCTTCTTTTCAGCGATGAAGGAACCGCATGGATGACAGAGGATCCTACATATGCCCGTAGGTGGGCGGAGCTAATGATTCGGGTTCTCTCTCGCGGCAATCGAATCAAGATCATTCACACCGTTAGCCGGGATCTGGATGAAATGCTCAACGCCATCAATCAGTGGATGCCGCTATATATGAGCGGACTAATCGAACCGTATTTTTACCCCAAAAAGCGGGATGGCATTTTCAAACGGACATTGTTCATTGCGCCGGAGACAGCGGCGGTCATTTCAAATTCCGTGGGTGATCAGGCTTCCTCTGCTGCAAATGTCTTATACCGTGGCCGGGATGCCGTTGCATCCTTCGCCGAGGAGTTCCTGCAATACCTGCGCCTCTGCCGCCCACTGATGCGGATTTTCACCGCCAGAGAACGGGAGGAATGCTACGCCACCTTGGCCGAGTTTGAGCATGGGCAGGCAGATACGCTGATTAAGACCGAGTCCCTTTCTCTATTGACCATGCCCGAACCTCTCCTTATGCAGATACTCAAGCGATCCGGTATGGATGAGTATGGCGGCAGTTCTCTCCATGATGCGCGTTATCAATGTTTTCTGGAGAATTTACAGTCAAACCACTTTACCGAACTCATCTCACTGCCGGATGTTGAAGCTGTGAAAAGCGGAAGCGTCAAGGTATCCCTGTCAGATATGCTGGGTGCGGGGGCAGTGTACTACACACCAGAGGAGTTTATCGCCCACCTGGAGCACATTCTTGCACTGCTTGAATCCTTTGACAATTACCACATTCATTTGATCGACAACTCAACGGAAGACCGTTATACCGTCTACGCGCGGGAGGAGCTCGGCGTCATTGTAGCGAAAACCTCCCAACCGCCGGTTGTGCTGGCTATCAACGAAGGTAATATGACCGCCGCGTTCTGGGATTTCCTGAAAAGTACAGTAGATGAAAAGGCATACGCTGCGCTGGACAAGGCAAAAATCATCACCAACTTACAGACGTACCTGATTAAACTCAAAGACCATCGTAATGAACAGTAGTGATATCCTAAAGAAGCCGCTTCCGCAATTCTCGGTTTATGCATGGAACAGAAAGATCCAGCTTAAGCAGTGTGCCCTGTTCGGTTCACCAGTTGAAACTTATCTCCTTTCGTGCAGTACCAGCTTGTTTCGTCACATAAATTTAAACACCAACTAAACACCAGCACTTGTATGAACATCGAAAGTACCCCTTGATATTGCCCAATATCGCGGCATATCTCGGGGTATTATGCTCTTTTTTGACTTTTGTAAAAGGTTTGCTGTATCGAAGTCTTTTTTTTCAAAGAAAACGGGAATGCTCTTTTCCTTAAGCTGCCGGATGTATTTCAGGCAGTCCAGGGTATTTCGGGCAAACCTGCTGATGGATTTTGTAATGACCATATCGATATTACCGGCCATACACTCGTCAATCATGCGGTTGAATTCTTCGCGTTTCTTAGTATTGGTACCGGAAATGCCGTCGTCCGCAAAAATCCCCGCCAGTACCCAGTCGGTTCCCGCGAACAGATAAAAACCGTTGAACTGTTCCCTCGAACAGAACACCCCCATAAAATCCACTATTGACCTATTCCCTCGAACGGACAAAACGAAAATTACAGACCAGACATCAATCTGATAACCTCGTTCCATGTTGAGAGTGTTGTGTTGATAGAGAAGAAATAGGTTGAAATCAAAGGGTTTATTGATTTTAAAGTTAATATTTAGGTGTGTTTAATTCCCTTGAACTGAAAAGTTAGAGGGAATTTTTGTTGGGGTGGGGTAAACAATTTGGCGTAATTAATGTATTTTGCGGAATTGTTTAAGTAGATACTATGAAAATAAATAGTTGTTTGCTCTTTCAGGTTAGGTAACTTTTATATATAAATGTTAATATTATATTAATTATCTACTAAAAAATTTGTATTTTTATTTGCCTAAATCTATATTACCATACCGTGGGAGAAATCATTTGAATTGCATATTTTTCGAGTTAGAAAGAACATATTGATATTATACACCAATAACTTGCGAATTTTGATCATATTGTTGATGGAATATATTGACAATAAGGCAGCTGATGGATATAATATTAATAGAATTATAATTTGTCTACGGGAGGTTAGTGGTGTGAAGATTAGTTATAAAAAATTATGGATAATGCTTGTTGAAAAAGACATATCTCCCGCCACACTCAGGAAGGATTTGAATATTGCTCCGGGAACCATGACAAAGCTACGTCGAAACGAGGAAGTGGCTCTTTCGATCCTTTTGCGAATATGCGAATATTTGAGTTGTAATATTGGTGATATTTGTGATGCTGTAGGAGGCAAATGCTGAAGATTAGAAAATTCTGCGTATAGTTAGCAAGCAGTGATGGATTGGAATAGAAGATGTTGAGGAAATCGGTCAGTTTATGAAAAGGAACCATACGGTTTTTTTAGACAAGCAGTAATGAAAGCAGTTTAAGAAAACTATGCTATGATGGAGGAGTAAGAAATGGTATTCTGTACAAATTGCGGTGCACAAATCGGAGACAACACAAAATTCTGCCATGAATGCGGAACGCCAAATGCAAATGCATCGACGGTGTCTGCTCAGCGGCAACAAGAATTTGCGGGCAAAATTATCAAATGTCCGAACTGTGGTGAGAGTTTAAATTCTTTCGTCACGGTTTGCCCTTCTTGCAACTATGAACTGCGTGGTTCAAAAGCGGCAGATACATTAAAAGCGTTTGAAAGTCAGTATAGTAAGTTAATAAAGCCTCAAGAAAAGATTGATTTGATAAAAACTTTTGCTATACCAAATACCAAAGAAGATGTGCTGGAATTTATGATCCTTGCTTCGGCAAATATTGATCCAGATGCCTTTGAGGTTGATAAATATAACAATATTGATGCTCGTGTTTCCAATGCATGGATTGCAAAAATGGAACAAGCATATCAGAAAGCTCAGCTACTTTTTGAAGAAACTCCGGAATTTTTAAAAATACAGAAGTTATACTTAAGACAGAAAAGAACTATTTCGGTTGCAAAAGAATCCGGTAAAAAAACAAGAAAGACTGAGAAAAGACAAGCGTGGTTTGAAAAAAATAAGTCTTGGATTGGAAAGACGGCCTTATTTGTGGTATTTTTTGCAATTTTATTTCTGATGCCAAGTATAATGTTTTTACCACAAGAGATTAAACACAAATCTTTGGAGAATAAATTGGAATCTCTTGTAGAACAGGTAGAACAATCTATTTATAATGAAGAATGGCAAGCTGCACGTATTAAGGCTAATCAAATTATTATGGATGACAATTGGTCTACTGAAAGCAAAGAAAAATGGAATTCTGTTAGAGAATCGTTAATTGAAGAAATTGAAGAGGCACAGGGTAAAGCAGAGGGAAAACTAACAGTAGGGTATAAATCGCAAAACCTGGTTGGTCAAAACTTTGAAGATGTTGTATCTAAACTGAAAGCCAAAGGTTTCACGAACATACAAACTGTGCGGCTTAATGATTTGAAAATCGGTTGGTTCAAGAAAGACGGCGAAGTTTCAGAAATCAGCATCAGCGGTGACACGGACTTCAATGATAATTCGAAATATGTATCGAACACAGAAATAAAAATAACTTATCATTCTTATAAAGACCGATAACTTTGAACATTTGGGGAGGAAATGAATATGGCTTTGTTTGATAGAAATAATAGAAGAGGCGGATTTATGGATGAAATTCGCTGCGATGAGCCTTCTTATCTGATTTGGAAATGGTATCCAGCAGGCTCGCAGCAAGGCAATAACAATAGAGAAAATGCGATTAGATGGGGAACATCTTTGAGGGTAAAAGATGGTGAAGTTGCCGTTTTTGTTTATAAACAAAAGGACGGTTTAATGCAGGATTTTGTTGTTGGACCTTTTGACCAGATCATTAAAACTGCAAACTTTCCAGTTCTTGCAAGTATAGTGAGTCTTGCTTATGATGGTGGTACACCCTTTCAAAGGGTAGTATCAGAAGCTTGGAAAGCCAAATTTGAACAGGCCTATCAAAAAGCTAAAGTGTCGTTTGGTAATGATACGGAATTTCAATACATTCAGACTTTGCACCAGGAGCTAAACACAAACATTAAAAAGATAGTTAAAAAGAAAAAAATTGATGAATGGATTCCCATAGGTTTATTATTTTTGTTCATTGCCGTATTATGGATATGGATAATAAAAAGCCCTGACGCAACACCAAAATACAACGCGAGAGAAGTTGTCCGTTTAGAAGCAATTGTAAAAGAGATTGAGTTTAATCTTGGGGACGGTAAATATAAAATGGCACTTATACTAGCTGAATCTTTAGAGTATGGCGGATACGATAGTGTAGATAAAAGGGAATGGAATACAAAAAGAAAATATTTGATTGGGCAGATACTCGATGAAGCTGCGAAGAACGGCATTGAACTGGAATATGTAACAAGTGAAGGTATAGATAATGCGGACAAGGATTTATCCCCAGAAAAGACAAGCATCGGCTTTGTTGAGGGCTTTAAGGAAAGTTTACAACCAGGATTGGATGCATTCAATCAAATCATTAACGGCAAGGAATCAACCATTCGGGATGATACCGTCAGCAATAGCCAGAACAATTCAGTGGATGGTAAATCAAACATAACGGCCAAAAAAGATGTCACTATTGAAAAAGGTAGCGAATATGCTTACATGAGTGATGAGTGGAATATATACATTGCCTCTGCAATTTCAGATTCGGTTATTAAAATTGAACACTGGGGGAAGACTCTTTCTACTTCCAAGATAGTCAAATATAAATCTGATATCGGAACATATAAAATTAATGATCAAGAAAATGACTTCTCTTGGGTGGATGACGAACATACGGCTTTTGTGTTAACATTTCAGGACAAGAATAATAGTCGCATAAAGCAACCTACATCGGTTATATTTACAATTAATATTAATGATGGTGATAAAAATAAGGGATCAAACTATGATAGTAAAATTATTTGTTATTCCTTCCAAAGTGATGATTGGCATTTTTATAGGGCAATTCCATTAACTGAAGCTATAATGAAGTTTGAGTGCTGGTATAGGGGCTTTGCATTTGGTGAGTTTCTTTATGGATACGATATTGGTGTAATAGATTTGAGTGATTCTGATACAGATTTCGAATGGACAGATGATGAACATATAGCATTCACAATTACGATGCAAGATTCGGCAAACAGTGACTTGAAAAAACCAACCTTAGTAGCGTTTACCACGGAAAATGAAAAACACATTTACATGAATGCGAAGTCATATATGAATAATAAAAAATAACAGGAGGGTTATTATGGCACTCTTTAACAAGAAAAACGGTGGATTCATGGACGAAATTCGTTGCGACGAACCTTCGTACTTAATTTGGAAATGGCACCCTACTGGTTCTCAGCGGGGTAATAACAACAGAGAAAATGCAATTCGTTGGGGGTCATCTCTTCGTGTGAAGGACGGAGAGGCTGCTGTATTTGTTTATAATCGGTCCGACGGAACACGACAGGATTTCATTGAAGGTCCCTATGATGGGATTATTAAAACCGAAAATCTCCCGATCATTGCAAGTATAATTGGATTAGCATATAATGGTGGGACACCCTTCCAAGCAGAAGTGTATTTCATCAATTTAGCTCGTATCATTCAGGTCAAGTTTGGTGTGCCGTTCTTTGATGTATATGACCCTCGATTCGGAGATTTTGGTGTTCCGGTCGCTGTAAGAGGTACAATTAGTTTTAAAATTGATGATTACCGGGAATTTATAAAACTACATAGGCTCAGCAGTTTTAATATTGAAGACTTCCAGAAGCAGATTCGGGATGCTGTAACTAGATATGTGAAAGATACTGTTGCAAATGCCCCGTCTGCAAATAACATACCTCTGGTGCAAATTGAAAGCAAAACAGCACAAATTAACGATGTTATCGAATATGACATCGGTGAAAGGCTGAAAGAAAACTTCGGAGTAGCTGTATCTGGGGTTGATATTGGGACAATAGAGCTGGACAAGTCGAGTGACGGTTATGCAGAACTTATGGCAGTCACAAAAGTGCTTACCGCCGCAACTGTTGAGGCTCAGACGGCTGCTAACATTAAAAATATTCATGACAAACAGCGTATAGAAGCAGAGGATTATCAAGAAACCTTGCGTGTTCAGCGTGAGGAGGGGCAGTATTCCCAACGAAAACAGACACAAACTGCGAACTTTGCCGCTTATCAGACGGAAGCACAGACAGAAGTTGGTGTTGCTGGTGCGAATGCTTTAGGGCAAATGGGAGCGAACGGAGCAGGAGGAGTTGACCTTGGAGGCAGTGGAGCTGGCTTCAATCCTGCAGCAATGATGGCTGGAATGGCAGTTGGTGGAGCTGTAGGTCAAAATATAGCTGGAACGATGAACAATATGATATCGGGTATAAACGTGTCGCAACCAATAAGCACAACCCCGTCGAAAAGTGTTATGTCGCTTAATGAGCAGATTGAAACGGTTAAAAAACTGAAAGAGTTAGTTGACTCTGGTATTCTCTCGGAGGATGAGTTCGAAAAAAAGAAAAAAGAGATCATGGGGCTATAACAGGGTACCTTAAGCCAATGCCATATCTTAAATAAAAATTATCTTATAATGGTGATTGTACATTTTTGATAATTGGTGGCTGTGTAAATAATTTTTTGTATCTATCTTTATGAAGAAAATACAATTGTAATTTTTAAATACAGTATTCGACAAATCGATGATATGTTGAATACTGTTTGTTTAATATTGAATTAATATTATTTTAACATGTTTGATATTTCTGCTCAGTTTTATAATTTATCATTTATTATTTCTGGCTTTTTTGTCACCTTACTAATGACACACAAATTATATTAATAAGAACATAATTGATATGTTACCATGAACCTCAAAAGTATTGATATGTTCCCATCTACTGATAGTGCTAAGAGTGCCTTGGATATGTTTCCATTGACCGATAGTACGAAAGACATCCGTTCTATCCTCTCGAGCCATGTTGAGTGCGTAGTATTGATGTCAAGGGTGAAATAGTAGGTGTGTAAAAAGCCTTGATGAAAGCGGGGATACTGCAAAGTTTTGTTGCCAGGATTGATATTCAGAAGCCTTAAAAGTTGAACAATGAGGCAATGAATTTTTCCAAGGGGGAACAGCTATTCTGTTCTCCCTTGTTTCTATTTTAAATTACAAAATTGTATTTGACAGATACTTATATTTGGATTATTATTTAAGTAGTTATTATAACCACATATAATCGTTATCAATAAAGGAAATAACTATGAATAATTTAGAATTATATGAATACAGCAAAACAATGAGCAAAGTTAAGCTCCCTGTGTGGGATGACTTACCTGATTTTCCAATCTATTGTGACCAGTTGTTACAAATTGTCGGTGATGGAATTTCTTTTATGCAAAATGGTGATGAAAAGCTAATTACTAAAAGCATGGTGAACAATTATGTAAAATGGGGCATGATGCCGAAACCGGTAAAGAAGAAGTATGAAAAAATGCACATTGCATATGTTATTGTCATTACCATACTAAAACAGGTGCTTCCTATTTCAAAAATTAAAGATGGAATTCATTTGCAGGTTGCATTGCAAGGGAATGAAAAAACAGCTTATAATTCCTTTTGTGAAGCATTTGAGGAATCTATGAGAGAAGTCTTTGTTCCAATTTTAGAAAAAAACAGTCCTTATATAATGGAGGAAAGAGAAATAAAATATGAAAAGCTTGCTATTTCTTCCATTACTACAGCGCTGTCAAGCAAACTGTTAACAGAAAAAATCATTGAAACAAAAATAAAAAATATAAATAATCCAGGAGAAAAATTATGAATGAAAATAAAATTGCAATAATGACTGATTCTTGTTCAGATGTACCTCGAAATTTATTGGAAAGATTTCATATTTATGAAATGGCACTCAGCATCAATTATAAAGACAGATCTTATCGTGACAGGGTTGATATAACACCGGAAGAAGTTTATGAAAATCTGCAAATTGAAATACCTCACACAAGTTTGCCAACAATTGGCGAAATTCATGAAACAATAGAGAAAATAATAGCTGACGGATACGATCAAATAATAATACCTGTAATATCTTCAGGATTGAGCGGAACATTCAAAGCAATTGAAATGGTTTGTGAGGATTTTAAGAATATAAAAACGAAAGTTATAGATACAAAAAATATTGCAATTGGATCCGGGTTTTTGTCCATTTATGCGGCACAATTAGTTGAAAAAAATTTCAATTTTGAAGAAATTGTTAAAAAGGTAGAAAGTAAAATTGAAGATTCAAATATCTACTATAGTCTACAAACCTTACATTATCTTATTAAGGGCGGACGTTTGGGACGCGTAGAAGGAATGATTGGAAGTATTCTTCAAATCAAACCTATTATTTCTTGTGACAAGGATGGGATTTATTATACAGTAGAAAAAGTGCGAGGAAGGAAACAAAGCATTAATAAGCTGATAGAAATAATACAGGATGAAGTTAAGGATAAGAAAAATTATTATCTTGCAGTATGCCATGGTTATGCTCAAGAGGAAGCAGATAAAATCAAAGAAAGAATGCAGCCATACATAGATAATGCAACATTGTTTATGGAAGGACAAATTTCCCCTGCTCTTGGTGTCCATACAGGACCGGGACTTGTTGGTGTAGGATTTCTAAATCTAGATGAAGATTAAAAGCTCTAAATATTAATTATAACAAATAAAACTTACGGATTAAATGATGAGGTGAAATTGATGTCAGATATCAAGCTTATTAATGTAAAAGAAAGTATATTAACAGATAATGATAATGATGCATTGTTTCTTCGTGAGAAGTTAGAAAAAGAAAATGTATTTATGCTTAATATAATGTCTTCACCTGGGGCAGGCAAAACAAGCTTGATTATTGCAACGCTTAAAACCTTGCAAGATAAATACAGAATTGGCGTAATTGAAGGCGACATAGACTCCATGGTTGATTCTGAAAAAATAGTTCAAAATGGTGGTCACGCTGTCCAGATAAACACAGGCGGTGACTGCCATCTTGATTCTTTTATGATAAAATCTGCGATAGATACCATGGACCTGGACAATTATGATGTTATAATTATTGAAAATATAGGAAATCTTGTTTGTCCAGCTGAATTTGATACAGGTG
>Ga0208694_1002853_pt1 | contig 17468 bp, 29 predicted proteins | sample AD_UKC078_MetaG_FD_184442 | JGI IMG/M metagenome (GOLD analysis project Ga0208694, IMG submission 184442) | Active sludge microbial communities of municipal wastewater-treating anaerobic digesters from USA - AD_UKC078_MetaG (SPAdes) (version 2) | ecosystem: Engineered > Bioreactor > Anaerobic >...
AGAGCTGGATAAATTCAATCTTCTTTTCTATACCGAGTTTTTTGCCGTCTATATCGATCTCATTCCATGTCTCAGCCAGTTTGTCCTCGAAAGGATATTCATTGAATACCTTCTTTACATCTTCAGGTAGCTTATTCCAGGTATCCTTGTTCATTATGAGATAGAATGTAAAAACCTGACCGATAGGCCAGCATTCAGTTATATATTTAACTACCTCACCAAATCTGAAGGCTCTCAATGTCTCGATAGGCATATAAATACCGTCTACGACTTTTTTGAGAACTGCATCATAGGTTTCCGGTCCCGCGATAACCCTCGGCGTTCCTCCCAAAGCCGCTGCAACCTCGGCAATGTAACCCTGGCTCCTTATGGCCATACCTTTGAGATCTTCTATGGTATGCACAGGCTTTGATGCTGTCATCATAACATTTACAGGGGATGAATGCATGGAGATCATATGGATTTTATCCCATTCCTTTGGCTTAAACTTTCTGAAGAAATCATTGGCCACATGATTTGAAACCCATGCATTCGGAAAACCCAGAGGAAGGTCAAGCAGTTCTGTCACTTTAAATCGTCCGTAGGTATATGAGACATTTGAAAATCCGATGTCTGCAATCCCTTGAACAACCCCATCATAAATCTTGGGTGCGGTCAGCAGTGTTCCTGCCATAAAATAGGAGAATTTAACCTTGCCCTGCAACTTCGGCTCAAGCTCCTTTATAAATTGCGCACAGATCTTGGACTGCATTGAAGGCACTGGGAAGTAATTGGCCCATTTTAGTTCGATTGGTGCTGAAACTGCCTCATAGGAAAAGAAAAGAACCAAAGAAAAAAGAACCAAAGCCAAAAAAACAGTTGTTTTTTTCATTTTTAGACTCCTTCATTGTAATTTATCAAATACCATTTCCACTTGTGGCATCAATGCTGCCTGTTTTTGAATCACACCTCCTTATCGAAATTTGTCTCTCATTCTACCAGACTCTCTAATCCTTTTAAACGGTTTTGTCACCGTCATTTTAAACTTTAGACTTATATCTCTAATTTGGCAAGAAAAGATTTCAACAGAAAGATCAATGCGGCCCATTCAGACTATGGTCTTTCAGGAACACGTATGGATGTACCCGAGGTGGAACTTCGCCCCGCTTTTTCGCCACCGGTTTTTGCCTTCATGGTGATTTTCATTCTAGCAGGATATTCATGGCTGTGTTTATACCTGTTTATGCGGTGTTATTCCGTACAAATTTACTTTGCTGAACACATTGTGTCCTATATTACCAGGAATAATTCCAATGCGGTCATCCTCGCTGTCTTATGTCCAGGTATTACTATCGGCAACATATTGAATTATTTTGTATCTGATCATATGATAGGTGCCCTCAGCATATTTTCTTGTTTAAGACTTTTAGCTGTTGGTTTCCAAAAGGTTGAGAAATAGTTTTTTTGCATGTAACATTGTGTAGTGGGACACGAAGGTCTATCAACAAGGAGGAAAACATGCGGGATGTTTCCGTAACAGAACGCCCTGAAGTATTATACTTTGAGGATCACATACCGGGTTCCGTGTACACGTTCGGATCGATTCTCGTGGATGAAAAGGCAATAGTCGATTTCGCATCACAATACGATCCCCAGATATTCCATACCGATCCAGATGCAGCAAAGAAAAGTTCGTTTGGAGGAATCGTGGCAAGCGGCTGGCATACAGCGGCCCTCGCCATGCGCCTGCTCGTCGATCACCGGCTTTCTCATGTGGCTAACCTTGGATCCCCGGGTCTGGATGAACTGCGGTTTCTGAAACCGGTACACCCTGGTGACGAACTACGGGTACGGTTGACCATTCTGGAGGTAAGGCCCTCGGAATCCAAAGCAGACAGAGGCGTGGTCAAGTCATTCGTCGAAGTGCTGAACCAGTCTGGTGAGGTGGTCGCGAGTTGGAAAGGAATAAATATTGTGCAGCGTAAGAATACAGGTTAAAAAATAATTTCCTGCATGTAAATATCTTAAGGCCATTGCACGGCAATATCCCTTAATTTACTTGTAACTTATTGATATAAGGTAGTATATCCCAGTGTGATGACCTCATAGAGGTTTTTGTGATGCAGGAATTCACGGCCCTACCTTCGACGGTTATTTCGTTAACATCCGCAGTCAAACAAGGAAAGATCTCCTCTCAATGATGTACATCATTTGATTGACTGAATACCTATTGAGATAAACCTTAGAAAGAAATTAACAAGGGCTTACGCTTGTGGTATCTCTGTATATGCAAAGTTTGAGGCTTAATACGGTTTTTAAGGGCTTTTTTATCTCCCTAATACCTCTTCAATGATCTTGTTTTTGAGGCTTCTTGTTGAGCCTCGGTGTACCCTCAACAATTCCTTTAGGTAGGCAAAACACCCATCAAGGGAATTGGTAGTATTTGGGATATTGAGTTCAGGATACTTCTGATAGGTGAACAGGAAGGGCAGGTTCAGTTTTAAACTCCGGTAGGCTTATGCGAAGTCGTTTATGGGTATAATGCCACCTTCCCGTTACAGGATCGGTTGTTCTTTCTTTGAGGAAGGAAGACCACGCGGCATACCAGACATCAAGGGCAGCGGCAAGATCATGTTCAGTGGTCTCACACAGGGTCGTGGTAATCTTTTTCAGTTCAATACCTGCCTCTAGTTTGGGGTTGTTCGTAAGGTAGCGGGTGATGATCTGTTTCTGGTGGAAGTGGCACATCTGAACGGGTATATCGGCAAAGAGTTGTCGTACCCCAGGCCTGCCATCGAGAACGATTGCCTGTACGGTATATCCCTTCTTCTCCAACACAATCCTTCCCTGCCGATAGACATCGATAGATTCGCTCTGGACTTCCTGGATAGAGATGTTCTTCTTCAGGTGTGGTGCTCGTATGACCAAGATCCCGAAGCTCCTTTTGAAGAAGGTGACATCTGCAATGGCAACTATGGGTTGAGGGTATGATTCGGTGTTCGTGAGGATACAGCCCGTATGCGTTCCCGTACCCAGTCTTTGCTTCTGTTGTGCTTCTCTGATAGTTGATGAAGCGTTTGTCTTTGATAAACATATTCCTTCCAGATAACCTTTTCGATCCGTCCCTTCTGGGGATGATTTTGAAATTGCCTATGACAGGCCATACACCGATAACGCTTTCTCTTATTCTGGACACCTTTCTGTTGGGTGTGTTTTGAACCGCAATACGGACAGTTTTTTTACCCATTTCTCAGCCTCTTGAGTATTTTATGATGTAGATCGTTGATAGTATAGCATTTAGAGGCTATTTTCGGCCCTGTTTTTTAGTATTAAGCCAAGTTTGACTATCATGGTTCGGATTATAAAGACAGGCCGATTGGTTGAAGGAACAAAAAGGGTTGGCCATTTGTGACCAACCCTTTTTGCCTTTTCTCATCGCTTAAAACTTACATATATTTGGCTGGGGGATAGGGATTTGAACCCCAATTCACGGAGTCAGAGTCCGTTGTCCTGCCGTTGAACGATCCCCCAACTTTCACCTGTCATGTTTCTGTTGCCTCTGTTACTTCTTCCTCTGCTTTTTTTGCTTTCTTTGCCGGTTTTTTCTCCGCTGTCGCTGTCGCTTTTTTCTCGGCTTTTTTTTCTATTTTCTCTTTCTTCTCTTTTTTCTCTGTTTTTTCTTCTGCCTTTTTCCCTGCCTTTCCTGTCGACTTCTTTTCGGCTTTTTTTGCGGGCTTCTTACCTTCCTTCTCTTTCTTCTCTTCCTTCTTCTGCGTCAGTTCGATAATGGCCATGGGCGCATTATCACCTTTTCTGTTGCCAATCTTCACAACCCTTGTATAACCACCGTTAATAGCTGTGTAACGGTCACCGATTTCAGTAAAAAGCTTCTTCACAATGGCTTTGTCTCTCAGGACAGAAAATGCAAGCCTTAAAGAGTGGAGATCTTTCCTTTTCGCGAGGGTTATGAGCCGCTCCGCCACCTTTCTTAATTCCATTGCTTTCGTAGTTGTGGTCTTAATGCTCTCGTGATAAAACAGTGAGTTTGCAAGATTCATAAAGAGCGCTTCTCTGTGGCTCTTGGTTCTGTTCAGTTTTTTTACTCTCTTCTGATGCCTCATGGAAAACCTCTATATATTGTCTTTTCTTTTTAGTGCTGATCTGTCCAACTCCTCCCGTGAAGGAAAATTGTCCAGTTTTATACCGAGCCTGAGACCCATGCATGAAAGTATCTCTTTAATCTCATTGAGGGATTTTCTTCCAAAGTTCTTTGTCATAAGTATCTCTTGTTCTGACTTCTGCACAAGTTCGCCAATATACTTGATGTCTGCGTTCTTCAAGCAGTTTGAACTTCTCACAGAAAGTTCGAGCTCATCAACGCTCCTGTACAGGTTCTCGTTAAAGTCAGGCTTATCCGCCATCCCTTCCTCTTCACCACTAATCTCTTCAATGTCTTCAAAATTAATGAAGATTTTCATCTGTTCCTTGATAATTTTCGCTGCAAACGAAAGTGCATCCAGGGGATTGACGCTTCCGTCGGTCCAGATTTCCATACTGAGCTTGTCATAATCTGTCCGCTCTGCTACCCTGGCGGTGGTCACGCTATGGCTCACCCTCTTAATGGGAGAAAAGATTGCATCAATGGGAATAGTCCCAACAGGCTCATTCTCATCGTAATTGGCTTCGGCTGATGTATATCCCCTGCCGACTTTTGCCTTCATCTCCATGTACAGACGCGCTTCTTCGCTCAATGTAGCAATATGGTGATCAGGGTTAATGATTTCCACGCCGCCGTCGTGGGTAATGTCAGCTGCAGTTACCTCACGCGGGCCCTTGACATCGATCTTGAGAAGCTTGACCTTATCATCGCTTATCCTGATAACTATCTTTTTGAGGTTAAGGATTAATTCGGTAACATCCTCTTTGACACCCCGTATCGTAGAAAACTCATGGTCAACGCCATCAATCCAGACTGAGACGATAGCGCCACCCATAATAGAAGACAAAAGAACCCTTCTCAAGGAGTTCCCAATGGTAATACCATACCCTCGTTCAAAGGGTTCTGTGGAAAATTTAATATAGGCCTGTTCTTTTTTCTCTACTTCAATCTTCGTCGGCTTTACAAGTTCCTGCCAATTTTTTTCAAACATACGCATGTACCCTCCTTAAGGGTAAAAGGCTATCGAGAATAATACTCTACTATGAGCTGCTCTCTGATAGGCATAGTAATATCTTCTCTTGTGGGAAGGAGTTTTATAGTGCCTTTCATTTCTTCCTTGTCGAGCTCAATCCAGGAAGGAACCCCTCTCCGCACCACTGACTCAAGGGCATTTTGCACATTGGGAAGATCCTTATGCTTGACTGATATAACATCACCTTCTTTTACAAGGAAAGAAGGTGTATTTACCTTTTTCCCGTTTACCAGGATATGCTTGTGGCTCACGATCTGCCTGGCCTCTTTTCGTGAGGTGGCAAAGCCGAGCCTGAAGACCATGTTATCAAGCCTTCTCTCCAGAAGCACGAGAAAATTAGCACCTGTAACCCCTGCTTTTCGCTCAGCCATGGTAAAAAATCTTTTAAACTGTTTTTCGCTTAGGCCATAGATCTTTCTCACCTTCTGCTTTTCTCTAAGGCGCAATCCATATTCTAAAAACTTGCCCCTCACATCCACGTGAACACCTGGCGGATAATTCCTTTTCTCAATAGCGCACTTCTCGGTGAAGCATCTTTCGCCTTTAAGAAAAAGTTTTGTTGCCTCTCTCCTACACAACCTACATGATGGACCTACATACCTTGACAATGCTGCCCTCCTTACACTCTTCTTCTTTTCGGCGGCCTACACCCGTTATGAGGAATAGGCGTAATATCTCGTATCAAGTGGATCTTTAACCCGGCGCTTTGTAAAGCCCTCAGTGCCGCTTCTCTGCCCGCACCAGGCCCTTTAATGAATACATCAACCGTCTTCATCCCGTTTTCCATCGCCTTTTTTGCGGCATTCTCTGCGGCAAGCTGGGCTGCAAAGGGAGTACTCTTTCTGGAGCCTTTAAACCCCACAACGCCTCCGCTTGACCAGGCAACAACATTCCCCTGGGGATCGGTAATCGTAATGATCGTATTGTTGAAGCTTGACTGTATATAAGCCTCCCCGACGGGAATACTCTTTCTTATTTTCTTTTTGCCAGTTTTTTTGGCTTTTGCCATTGACCCACCTCTTTATTTTCTCTTCATTGAAGTCTTTCTCGGACCTTTCCTCGTCCTTGAGTTTGTTCGTGTTCTCTGTCCCCGCACAGGCAATCCCCTCCTGTGCCGTAGGCCCCTGTAACAGCCGACATCCATGAGCCGTTTGATGTTGATACTGAATTCTTTCCGTAAATCGCCCTCAACCTTATAGTGTCTCTCAATAATATCTCTTATCTTTGCAATCTCTTCATCAGTCAGGGTGTTTGTTCTCTTATTCGGATCGATACCGGCCTCAGTTATAATCTGCTTTGAGAAGTTCTTTCCTATACCGTAGATGTACGTTAGAGCAACCTCAATTCTCTTGTCTCTGGGGATATCTACACCTGCTATACGTGCCACGCAACTACCTCCTTACCCTTGTCTCTGTTTATGTTTTGGGTTTTCACAGATAACTCTCAGCAGACCCTTTCTTTTCACAATTTTACATTTGTCACATCTTTTTTTAACGGAAGGCTTGACCTTCATTGTGATCCTCCTATTTAACCCTGTAAATAATTCTTCCACGGCTCAGGTCATAGGGCGAAAGCTCTACCACTACCTTATCTCCCTTCAGGATTTTGATGTAGTGCATACGCATCTTTCCTGAGACATGAGCAAGCACCTTGTGACCGTTCGGCAACTCTACCCTGAACATTGCATTTGGTAAAGGTTCAATAACAGTCCCTTCAATTTCAATCCCTTCACCTTTCGGCATATCCCCTCTATAACCTGCTTAATATATCAGCGCCATTCTCGGTAATGGCTATGGTATGTTCAAAATGTGCGGACAGGCTGCCGTCTTTCGTAACCGCTGTCCATCCGTTGTCTTTTATCATTACGTCGCTTTTCCCCATATTAACCATTGGCTCAATGGCAAACACCATGCCTTTCTTCAACCTGATACCTGTGCCTCTTTCCCCGTAATTGGGAATCTGGGGTTCCTCATGGAGGCTTCTTCCGATCCCGTGCCCCACAAATTCTCTCACCACTGAAAAACCAGCCTTTTCCACACAGGACTGAATGGCATGGGAAATATCGTGCAGTCTGTTTCCTTCTTTTGCCTCCTGTATACCTTCATACAATGATTCCTCTGTTACTGCGAGGAGTTTTTCAGCATTTTTCCCAATTTCGCCTACTTTGTAGGTTAATGCAGCGTCTCCGTAAAAGCCGTCATACAATGTACCAAAGTCTAGGCTGACAATGTCACCGTCTTTGAGAACCCTGTTACCGGGCATGCCGTGTACTACCTCGTCATTTACCGATACACACAGGCAATATGGGAAGCCATTATAACCTTTAAAAGCAGGCTTTATGTTCCCAACCTTTTTTATAGCGTCCTCACATTCAATCTCGAGGTCTATCGTCTTTATTCCTCTTTTTACCAGTCTTCCCAGGTGAAGCAAAATCTCCATCGCATACTTACTTGCGGTTCTTATTTTCTGTATCTCTTCTACCGTCTTCAGTATGATCATTCAAAACACATACAAACTGCTATCGCTTAAAGCTTACAGCTGCCTTTATTATCGTCTCCCCTTCAATCGTTTACTCTTTCCCGTCAACCCTTCGTAATGCCTTAAAATGAGATGAGACTCTATCTGCTGAATTGTGTCAAGGGCGACACCAACAACGATAAGCAGCGCTGTTCCCCCAAAATAAAAGGGAACATTGAATCTCTTTACAAGCAGCGTTGGAAGAACGCAGACAAAAGAGATATAAATCGCTCCGATAAGAGTAACACGGGACAGGATCTTTTCAATATATTCTGAAGTCTTCTTTCCTGGCCTGATGCCGGGGATGTAACCTCCATATTTTTTCATATTATCTGATACATTGTCCGGGTTAAACACAATAGCCGTGTAAAAGAAACAGAAAAATATGATGAATGCTATATATAACACTTCATGAAGGAAGCTGCCCGGTGTAAGAAGTTCAGAAAACTTCTTCATATACGGGTGATTGATAAAACTCGCTATAGTTGCAGGAAACATGAGAATAGATGAGGCAAAAATGGGAGGGATTACGCCTGCTGTGTTAATCTTCAAAGGAAGATGGGTAGACTGCCCCCCGTACATCCTCCTGCCAACAACCCGTTTTGCATACTGTACTGGTATCCTTCTCTGCGATGACTCCATAAAAATGATGAAGGCTATTACGACAAACATCATTGCTATTAAGAGCAACACCACAAACCAGTTCATTTCGCCGCTATTCACAAGGCTCATAGTACCGGCAATAGCGTTTGGCATTCTTGCCACTATACCGGCAAAAATGATAAGGGATATACCGTTCCCGATGCCTTTTTCTGTTATCTGCTCGCCGAGCCACATAATAAAGGAAGTGCCACCTGTGAGGGTTATCATGGTCATAAGCCGGAAACTCCATCCCGGATTATAGACAACAAGCTCACCCCCTGCACCGCGCATCTGCTCCAGACCAACTGCGATCCCAAAACCCTGGATAATGCTGATAATGACGGTACCGTAACGAGTGTACTGGGTAATCTTCTTCCTTCCAGCCTCTCCTTCTTTTGAGAGTTTTTCAAGTGTGGGAACTACAACCGTAAGAAGCTGGAGTATGATAGAAGCGCTGATATATGGCATGATGCCGAGAGCAAAAACAGAGAGCCTTTCCAATCCGCCACCGGCAAACATATCAAAAAAGCCAAGGAGGGTACCTCGCGCCTGCTCAAAAATACCGGCTAAAACCCTTCCGTCTATTCCAGGTGTTGGAATATGGACACCAACCCTGTAAACTGCAAGCAGAGCAAGAGTTGCAAAGATCCGGCGCTTGAGCTCAGGAATCTTTCCAATATTCTGGAAACCTCCCATTAAATCATTACCTCCACGTCCCCACCCTGTGCCTTGACTTTTTCAATTGCTTTTTTTGAGGCTTTATGAACCGCAACCTTTAATGAAAAGTCGATCTCTCCGTCAGATAGAAGCTTAACCCTGTTCTTCATATCTTTGATAAACCCTGATTCTATGAAATCCTGGATGCTTACTTTGTCTTTTCCCTTGAAAACTGCAAGGTCACCAACCTTAATGAGGGCATATTCCACTCTAAAAGGGTTTTTAAATCCCCTTTTGGGAATTCTCCTTGTGAGAGGCATCTGCCCGCCTTCAAACCATTCCGGTTTTGTGCCGCCGCTTGTAGAGCGCTGGCCCTTATTGCCATAGCCTGCCGTAGTTCCGCGACCTGAGCCGGTTCCTCTGCCCACTCTTTTTCTCTTCTTCCGTGAGCCTTCACTTGGTTTTAAATCAGAGAGATTCATTTATTTTACATCCTCCACTATTTCTAAGAGGTGTATTACCTTCTTCACCATACCTCTTATTTCCGGCGTATTTTTAACAATCCGTTCCTGTTGAAGTTTCTTAAAACCGAGGCTCCTTATGGTATCCCTCTGGTCCTGGGTGCGTCCTATCGCACTTTTTACCCATTTGATCTTGAGGTGACTCACCTTATCCCTCCTCGCCCTTTATCTTGCCACGCTGCCTGGATACTGTATCGGGCGATTTCAATAATGAAAGACCTAGAATGGTGGCTTTAACGACATTGTGGTAGTTTCGTGATCCATAACATTTTGTTAACAGGTTTGTAATGCCGGCAACTTCAACAACAGCCCGTACGGCCCTTCCTGCAATAACACCGCTGCCTTCACTTGCTGGCTTCATAAATACCTGGCTCGTTCCGTACCTTGCCATAATCTCGTGGGGGATTGTACCTTTTGCAACAGGCACCTGAATAAGGTCCTTTTTAGCCCGTTCAACAGCCTTGCGTATTGCGTCAGGCACCTCATTTGCCTTACCCAGGCCATAGCCAACGCGACCGTTTCCATCCCCGACAACAACAATAGCGCTGAAGCTGAACCTTCTTCCACCTTTTACTACCTTGGCGACCCGGTTTATATAAACCAGCCTGTCTTGCAGCTCAAGCCCGTCTACCTCTATGCGTCTCTTCTCAACCAATCACGGCCTCCTCTTAAAATTTTAGTCCAGCTTCTCTCGCACCATCAGCAAGGGCCTTTATCCGTCCGTGGTACTTGAACCCGTTTCTGTCAAATACAACGTGAGCAATCCCCAAACCAGTGGCAATCTTTCCGATCTGTTCCCCGACTCTTTTTGCGGCCTTAACATTTCCACCATACTTAATATCAGCCTTTATTTCTTTATTCAGGGTTGACACCCCGGTTATCACATTGCCATCGATGTCATTGATAATCTGGGCATAGATCTCTTTTAAACTCTTGTATACACACAGTCTCGGCTTATCCTTGGTTCCAGACAACTTCTTTCTGATTCTTTTTTTTCTTTTGTCTCTTGCCTCGACCTTATCTCGTCTATCCATATTTTCGCTCCTTACTTCCCACTTTTGCCAGCCTTCTTCTTTAAGACCTCTTCAGCATACTTAACGCCTTTGTTCTTATATGCATCGGGCTTTCGCAAGGCTCTCATCTTTGCTGCTATTTCTCCGAGTAGCTCCTTGTCTATCCCCTTGATGGTCAGCGATGTCTGTTTGTCCACCTGAGCTGAAATACCTTGCGGCAGAGGAAAAGTAATGGGGTGGGAATATCCAAGATAAAAGACTACATTATTCCCTTGCGTTTCAGCCCTGTAACCAATACCGACTATTTCAAGCTTCCGCTCGAAACCATTGTGCACACCTTCTACCATATTTGCAATAAGGGAACGCATAAGGCCGTGATAGCCCATTATCTTCTTTTCTTCGCTTGACCTTTGAACATTGATCACATTCCCGTCAGACTGAACAGTCAGTCCTTCAAGCAATGACCTTTTCAACGTACCTTTAGGTCCAGTCACGACAACTTCGCCATCTTTTATTTCAAGTTTCACGCCTTTTGGCATTTCAATAGGCTTCTTTCCTATCCTAGACATCTGTTACCTCACCAAACCACGAGGAGGGGCTCCCCTCCTACCTTGTTTTTATATGCGTTCCTGTCAGTCATAAGGCCTTTCGACGTTGTAAGAATGACCGTGCTCAGCCTGTTTTGTTTTTTTACCTCACCGGCTCCTACATAGACCCTTCTTCCTGGTTTGCTCACTCTCTGCAAACCGGTGATTACGCTCTTGCTGTTTTCATCATAACTGATATAGACCTTCAGAAATTTCTTGCGCGTTTCGTCAACAAAGGTTTTATAGTTTCTGATATATCCCTCATCTTTCAGAATCTTTGATATCCCGAATTTCATATTTGAATACGGTATGTCAACTGACTCATGGCGGGCCATGATCGCATTTCTTATTCTTGTAAGCATATCTGCAATAGGATCTATCATCCTGCTCCCCCTTACCAGCTCGATTTAATAACCCCGGGTATAGAACCCTTCAGGGCATTTAATCTGAAACATATTCTGCACATTTGAAATTTCCCCAAGTAACCTCTTGGCCTTCCACAAATGGCGCACCGATTCCTGGCCCTCACGCGGTATTTCGGTGTTTTACTCCACTTTTCCATACTAGCTTTTCTTGCCATGAGTCCTCCGTCAACTCTTAAAGGGCATGCCCATAAGTTTCAGCAGTTCAAAACCCTCTTCATCCGTTTTTGCAGATGTCCCTATGGTTATGTTCATGCCTCTTACCCTGTCAACTTTATCATAATCTATCTCAGGGAAAATAATCTGTTCCCTCAAGCCCAGTGTATAATTGCCTCTCCCGTCAAAAGATTTAGGAGAAACTCCCTTGAAGTCTCTCACCCTCGGGAGGACTATGTAGACAAGCTTATGGAAGAATTCATACATTCTTTCCCTGCGAAGGGTAACCATACAACCGATCGACATGCCTTCCCTGAGTTTGAAGGAAGCGATCGATTTTTTTGCCTTTGTAATAACTGGCTTCTGCCCTGTTATGGTGGCAATATCATTTGCTGCTGCATCGAGCGCCTTTATATTCTGTATTGCTTCACCAAGACCTACGTTGACAACGATCTTTTCAAGTTTGGGCACTTGCATGATATTCTTGTACTTAAATTTTCTCATGAGCGCCGATTTAACTTCCACCTCGTAGAACTCGCCGTAACCTTTCTTCAACTGAAGCCTCCTACTTATCTATAACCTCTTTACATCTTCTGCAGAATCGTACTTTCTTGCCGTCTTCGAGAGCCTTTCTACCTATTTTCACAGGCTTTGAGCATTTGTCACAGTAGATCATTACGTTCGATATATGAATGGGGCTTTCCCGTTCCATGATGCCACCCTTAGATTTCTGGCTCGGTTTTACGTGTCTTTTGATCATATTTACCTTTTCCACAACCAGGCGGTCCTTCTTGCTGACAATCCTCAAAACCTTGCCGGTTTTGCCCTTATCTTTACCGGTAGTCACCATGACCGTATCATTCTTCTTTACGTGGTACTGTTTCTCTTCCATACTTACCTCATCGTAAGCAAACAGCTATCAGCTATCAGCTATCAGCTATATTGAAGTATATTTTGCTGAACGCCAATCGCCAACCGCTATAAGCCGCATTCCTTTCACACAACCTCCGGGGCAAGAGACACGATTTTCATGAATTTCTTTGCCCGGAGTTCCCTTGCCACAGGACCAAAAATCCTTGTCCCAATAGGTTCGTTATACTGGTTTATAATAACGGCTGAATTATCATCAAACTTCACATACGAACCGTCCATACGCCGTATTTCCTTTGTTGTCCTGACGATAACAGCTTTCACAACCTCACCCTTTTTGACCTTGGCATTGGGTATGACTTCTTTAACAGAACAAACGACAATGTCACCCACAGTGCCGTATCGTTTTCGTGATCCACCAAGAACCCTTATGCATCCAAGTTTTTTTGCGCCAGAATTGTCGGCTACCTCGAGTTTAGTTCTGCCCTGTATCATTGCCTGTCACCTCTTCCCGGATTGACATAAGTTTTTCTTTTTCAATAATTCCTTTCACAACCCATCTCTTCTCTTTGCTCAAGGGTCTCGACTCCACGATGATCACCCTGTCGCCAACATTACATTGACTCTTGTCATCATGAGCCTTGTACCGTTTTTTTCTTTTCAGGTATTTGTGATATTTGGGGTGTTTGAGGAACTTTTCCACCTCAATAACTACAGTCTTATCCATCTTGTCTTTAACAACCACCCCTGTCATCTTTCTTCTGTTTGTTTCAACCTTCGCTTCCATGGCTACCTCATTTTAAGCATTCAGCGTTCAGCCTGGGCTGATAACGTTTAGCTGGTTTTGCCTGCCTGTGTTTCTTTTTCCCGTAAAGCCGTCTCTATTCGTGCAACATCTCGCTTTAAAAGTTTCATCCGGGCAGTATTTTCCAACTGCCCAGTTGAATGTTGGAATCGTAGATTGAAAATCTCTTCTTTAAAGTCCTTCTTTTTTTTCAGAAGTTCTTCTTTCGTCAGGTCTCTAAATTCCCGTGCTTTCATTGTTCCTCACTTCTTGCAACAAATCTCGACTTTATTGGCAATTTAAAAGAAGCAATTCGCAAAGCTTCCCTTGCTTTGTCCTCCGGCACCCCTTTAATCTCATACAGAATCTTTCCTGGCCGAATTACCGCTACCCAACCTTCCGAAGGCCCTTTACCTTTTCCCATCCTTGTCTCTGCTGGCTTTTTAGTAATGGGCTTGTCAGGAAATATTCTGATCCAGACTTTTCCGGTTCTCTTTACATACCGCGTAAGCGCTATACGAGCGGCCTCTATTTGTCTCGAGGTAACCCAACCACACTCCAGTGCCTGGAGACCATAATCACCGAAGCTTACCGTGCTGCCCCTGAACGCAGCCCCTCTCATTCTTCCTTTTTGCTGTTTTCTATATCGTACCCTTTTTGGTGCAAGCATTACGTTGCCTCCTGATAAATCTCACCCTTAAACACCCAGACTTTGATACCAATAACACCATATTTTGTACTGGCCGTGGTAAACCCATAGTCTATGTCTGCACGAATGGTTTGCAGGGGTACACGTCCCTCACGATACCACTCGGTACGTGCCATCTCGGCACCGGCAAGCCTTCCTGAACACATAGCTTTAATTCCTTTAGCTCCAAACTTTAAGGCCTGGGATACGTTTCTTTTCATTGCCCTTCTGAAAGAGACACGCCTTTCTAACTGAAGAGCTATGTTTTCTGCAACAAGCTGGGCATCAACTTCAGGTCTTTTTATCTCAGTTATATTAAGGATCACTTCCTTATCCGTGATTCTCTGAAGTTCTTTTTTCAGATTTTCGACCTCTGCACCTTTCCTTCCAATTACAAGGCCAGGTCTTGATGTATAGATGTTGATCTTCGCTCTTTTGTCTTTATTTGCAGCCCGTTCGATCTCGATCTTCGATATTCCTGCCTGGCGAAGCCTTTCTTTCAGAAATTGTTTTATGGTGAGATCTTCATGTAAAAACCTTGCATAGTTTTTTGCTGCAAACCATTTTGAATCCCATGTCTTTATGATGCCAAGCCTGAAACCGAAAGGATTAGTCTTTTGACCCATTTAGCCTCCAGATTACGATTCATCTAAAATCATTGTGATGTGGGAAGTCCGCTTTCTTATTTTTGTAGCCCTTCCCATGGCCCGAGGAAGAAACCTCTTCATCACAGGGCCTCCATCTACAATCACATTTTTTACATACAGGTTGTCCACATCCACATATTTTTTCTGACGCGCATTCGCAATAGCACTATCGAGGAGTTTCTTCAAAATAAAGGATGCCTTTTGAGGCATGTAGGTAAGGATACCCATTGCATCATTAATATTTCTCTTCTTTATCAGATCACCGACGATCCTTACCTTTCTTGGAGAAATCCGTATCATTCTTGTTTTCGCCGTGATTTCCATAAACCTATTCCTTTCTCTTTACCACTTTTGCCTTTCTGTCTCCCGAATGGCTGTGGAACGTTCTGGTTGGCGAGAATTCTCCAAACTTGTGGCCTACCATTTCCTCAGTCACAAAGACAGGTATAAATTTTTTACCGTTATGCACGGCAAACGTAAGCCCAACAAAATCGGGGATTATGGTTGAGTTTCTCGACCACATCTTGATAACTTTAGCACCCTTGGATCCTTTTGCTTCCTCAGCTTTTTTCAAGAGCTTCTCTTCAACAAACGGCCCTTTCCTTAATGACCTTGGCACGTAGACCTCCTACCCTCTCTTTTTAACAATAAATCGGTCTGTTCTCTTGTTTCTTCTCGTTTTCTTGCCCTTAGCAAGCTGGCCCCACGGTGAACGCGGGTGCTTACCACCTTTTGTCCTGCCTTCCCCACCGCCCAGGGGGTGGTCGACTGGATTCATGGCCATTCCCCTTACAGTTGGCCTTATTCCCAACCATCGGGGTCTCCCGGCCTTGCCAACAGTTATATTCTCATGATCTATGTTGCCCACCTGGCCAATGGTAGCCATACAGGTTAAATGGACAACTCTAACCTCGCCCGAGGGCAGTCTGACCTGGCCATGATCACCTTCTTTTGCCACGAGCTGCGCATAGCTTCCTGCGCTTCGTGCAAGCTGACCGCCCTTCGCAGGTTTCATCTCCACGTTATGAATGAAAGTTCCCAGAGGTACATACCTGAGGGGCATGGTATTGCCCTCCTTTACCTCTGTATCGGGTTTCTTGCTGGAAACAATCATTTCTCCCACTTTTAACCCATGGGGTGCAATGATGTATCGTTTCTCTCCATCTGCATAATGGATAAGGGCAAGGTTTGCAGACCTGTTGGGATCATATTCGATACCGAATACCTTTCCCGGTATCTCAAACTTGTTCCTTTTGAAGTCCACAATTCTATACCGTCTCTTGTGTCCGCCTCCTATGTGGCGTGTTGTGATTTTCCCCGACGAATTTCTTCCACCAGTTTTTTTGATCGTTGATAGGAGCGCTTTTTCAGGTTTTTTCTTTGTAATCTCCTCAAACGTGAGGCCACTCATGAACCTCCTGCCCGGTGAGGTTGGTTTAAACTCTTTAACACCCATTATGCACCCTCAAAAATTGTTATCTTGTCTTTGGGATTTAGCTTTACAATTGCCTTCTTCCAGTCCGGCTTTTTACCGGTAAATCGTCCGACTCTTTTTTTCTTCCCCTCATTATTCGCGACATGGACAGAAACAACCTTTACCTTAAAAAGCTTCTCAACGGCCTTTCTGATCTCAATCTTGTTTGCATCCCTTTGGACTTCAAAAACATATTGGTTTCCAGCATCTTTGAGAAGGGAGCTTTTCTCGGTTATGATAGGTCTTACAACGATATCGTACTCGTTCATGATACAAGCACCTCTTCTATTCTCTTCAGGGCATCCAGCGTCAGAACTAGCTGTTCATGTCTGATGATGTCATATACATTGAGTCCCTCAACCCGCAGGACCTTCACGAAGGGTATATTTCTTGCCGATTTCTCGACCACTTCGTTCTTTTTATCGATAATGAAAAGTGGCTTCGTGAGGCTGAATGTCTTCACAATACCATTGAAGTTTTTTGTACTGATCGCTTCAAGGTCCAATTTATCGAGGACTTTCATGGCAGAACCCGTATAACGCACGGATAAAGCAGATCTGAGAGCACTTCTGCGAACCTTCTTCGGAACTGAATAACTATAGTCCCTTGGATGGGGTCCAAAAATTGTTCCGCCACCTCGTTGCAAGGGAGAGCGGCTTGAACCCTGGCGGGCCCTGCCAGTCCCTTTTTGGCGAAAAGGTTTCCTTCCACCACCACTCACCTCTTTTCGTGTCTTTGTGGCAGCGGTACCCCTTCTTCTGTTGGCAAGCTGCATGGTAACAACCTCATGCATAAGATAGGGTTTTACGTCGCAGGTAAATATTTCATCCCTAAGCTCGACTTCACCCACCTTATCGCCTTTTATGTCAAATACATCTGTAAGTGCCATGTTTAAACTCCTCAGGATTTTATCTCCACGTCGACTCCAGCAGCTAACTCAAGCTTCATGAGGGCATCTACTGTCTGCTGTGTTGGCTCAACGATATCGATTAACCTCTTATGGGTTCGCACCTCAAACTGTTCCCGTGATTTTTTATCAACATGAGGGGACCTCAGTACGCAGAATTTCTGGATCCTCGTTGGCAGCGGCACAGGGCCCACAACCTGGGCACCAGTCTTTCTGGCTGCATCTACAATCTCTTTTACCGACAGGTCCAGCAATCTGTGGTCAAAGGCTTTCAGACATATTCTGATTCGTTGCCTCATCTTCCATCCCCTCTATTCTATGATCTCGGTGCATACCCCGGCACCTACGGTCTTGCCGCCTTCCCTGATGGCAAAGCGGAGCTCTTTTTCCAGGGCGATGGGGGAGACGAGTT
>Ga0208694_1002854_pt1 | contig 17465 bp, 14 predicted proteins | sample AD_UKC078_MetaG_FD_184442 | JGI IMG/M metagenome (GOLD analysis project Ga0208694, IMG submission 184442) | Active sludge microbial communities of municipal wastewater-treating anaerobic digesters from USA - AD_UKC078_MetaG (SPAdes) (version 2) | ecosystem: Engineered > Bioreactor > Anaerobic >...
GGCGGTAAAGACTGCCGCAGGGTCTGTCTCTGAACAGGGCGCGCGTGAACACGCGGCTTTTCCGGGCTTTTGCTGCCGGGTCCGGCGGCCGGCTGCAGGATATGAACAGGTATGAGGAGGTTTTTTTATGCTGTCCAGCGCAGAAGTGTCGAGCCGGCTCTCGGGTTTTCCAAAGTTCGAGGACATGTCGCTGAGCCTGCCCTATGCCCCGCGCATGCCCCGGGGCATGGTCAGGGAGACGCGGGAGGTGGTCGCAATCGCCCGCACGTTCAATGACGAGGTGGCCCGCCCCCGTACCCTGGAGCTCGACCGCAAGACCCACGAAGATCCTGACTACATGCCCCGCGACCTCGTGGAGCTGGCCAACCGGTGGGGGTTCTACACCATGTGGATACCCCGGATCTTCGGCGGCAGGGGATACAACATGCCCTCCATGTCGTACTTCGCAGAGGAGGTCAGCTCGGTGTGCCTCGGGATCATGAACGTCATCGGGGTGCACTACCTCGGGGTGGCGGGCGTGGTCACCTCCGCCAACACCCGCCTGGCGAAACGGATTCTGGGCGAGGTGGTCCGGGGAGAGAAGACCGGGAATCCCTGTCTCATCGCGCTCGCCACGACCGAACCCGGCGCAGGGACCGACGTGGAGGAGGTGGAGCTCGTGGACAAGGGCAGGGTCGCCTGCCACGCCAGGAGGGTCAGGGGCGGATATGTGGTGAACGGCACCAAGGTGTTCATTTCCATGGGGCATGTATCCGCCTGGACCGTGCTCTATGCGTACGAGGATCTGAACAGGCCTTCGGAGACGACCGTGGGCCTGATGGTGAAGACCGGCGCAAAAGGTTTCTCGTTCGGTTCCCACGAGAACAAGATGGGCCAGCGGGTATGCCCGGCGAGCATGCTCGTGTTCGATGACTGCTTCATTCCGGACGACCAAGTGCTCTTCAGCGCGGACATGGTGAGCACGTTCACGAAAAAACCGATCCGTGAGGTCGCGCAGCGCTACATCGACTATGTGGTCAGCGCCACGAGGCCCGGCGTCTGCGCATTCGGGGTGGGTGCGGCGCGCGGCGCGTTTGAGATAGCGCTCAAACACGCGTCCGCGACCACGATGAACGGCACCTTGCTCATCAACCATGAATGGGTGCAGAGCATGCTCGCCGAGATGTACAAGAACGTGGCCCTGGGCAGGCTCGCCTATACAGAGGCCAACTATGCCAACAGCCATCGGGGCCTCTACAGGATCCTCCAGCTCAAGCCCGTCTACTACTATCTCAGGCTCATGCCGCAGGCCTACTTCGACAAGGTGATCGCGCCCATTCTGGAAAAGGACTATTCCACCAGGCTCATGGGCAAGCTCTTCTATGACCGGGCCAGACCCGAGGATCAGCAGTGCTGCTCGGGCTGGGCATCGCTCGCCAAGGTCGCGGGTACAGACCTCGGGGTCAGGAACTGCCAGATGGCCATCGAGCTCATGGGCCAGGCCGGCCTGAGGCAGGACGCAGGTGTGGAGAAGATGCTGCGCGACATCAAGCTTTTGCAGATCTACGAGGGCACCAATCAGCTCAACCGGCTCAACGTGTTCAAGTGTCTCATCGCGCCGGAGATTCCTCAGGCGCGGGTGTTTGAAGAAAGAGGATAGGTAGGAAAGAATGCGTTATGCTGAGCTCGTTCAGGAGCGAATGGAAGCCCTTTGAGGAGCCGGCCCGGTCGTTTGCCGCCAAAGAGCAGGCCACAAGCTTGAGGAAGACGAAAAGACACGACATTGATTATTCTTTAAGAGGAGGGTGCTTAAAAAATTTATGAAGGTCCTTGCAAAGAAAACAGCAGCGATCACGGGAGCTGCCTCGGGAATCGGCAGGGCCCTTGCCCTGAACCTGGCGAACGAGGGGTGTAACCTGGCGCTGGCGGACATCGACGAGCCTGGTCTGAATGAGACCGCAGGGCTTATCCGCGGCAGCGTGAATGTCTCTGCCCATGTGGTGGATGTTGCACAGCGCGATCAGGTCTTCGGCTTTGCAGAGGAGGCCGTCCGTCATCACCGGGGCGTGGATCTGGTCATCAACAACGCCGGGGTGGCCCTGGGCGATCTCCTGGAGACCGTTCCCCTGGAGGATTTCCAGTGGCTCTTCGGGATCAACTTCTGGGGGGTCGTGCACGGTACCATGGCGTTTCTCTCCCACTTACGCAGACAGCCCGAGGGGCACATCGTCAACATCTCCAGCATCAACGGGATCATCCCGAACCCCAACAACGGCCCCTACTGCGCCGCCAAGTTCGCGGTCAAGGGCTACACAGAGACCCTTGCCCAGGAGATGTACGGGACGAACATCCGGGTGAGCTGCGTGCACCCGGGCGGGATAAAGACCAATATCGCGCGTAACACGCGCTTCAACCGCGCCATGTTCTCCCTGAGCCGGGAAAAAGCCGTGTCGCTCTACGAGGACGAGCTTTTCCGGACAACCGCTGATCAGGCTGCAAAGGTCATCATCGCAGGGATCAGGCGCAACAAAAGACGCATCCTGATCGGGGCTGATGCAAAGGCCCTGGACCTGCTCACCAGGTTCTTCCCGGTGACCGCGGTCAGCTTAAGCTGCCTGGCCAGCAGGTTTGTCGCGAAATCGTACGCGTGCAGAGAGGGATGAGAAGGAATGGCCGGGCAGATCACGCCGGGGCAGGAGAAGGAATAGATTGCTCATGGAGAACCTGAGGAGGATGTATGAAAAAAGGAGATTTTTTCAAAGGTGTGATTCAGTGGGATATGATGACCAAAGATCAGTCGCTCGAAGGCAAGCTTCCTGTCTTTTACTACGACAATACGGCCATGACAGCCATCTTCACGGCCTCCACCGAGAAGATCCGGCGCCATCTCCCCCTGCCGGAGATCCATCCGGTCGAGGTCTGGAAAGGCAAGGCCATGGTCGCCTTCACGGCTTTCGAGTACCGCAGCACTGACATCGATCCGTACAATGAGTTCTCGATTTCATTCCCCATCACCTTCGGCAGAAAGCCCATACCGGGGCTGACTGTCTTGAGCATGATGGCGAGGAGATACTTCACGGCATATGTCTGGCAGCTTCCCGTGACCACCGAGCGCGCCCGCAGGGGCGGTGTGGAGATGTACGGGTATCCCAAGTATCTCGCGGACATCGTGTTCACCGATGAAGGCGGCATGCTCTCCTGTTCGCTCTCCGAAGGCGGCAGGAACATCCTGGTGCTCAGGGGCAAGAAGCTCAAGACCTCAGCCGAAAAGGTAAACCGGTTCAAGACCTTCTCCATCAAGGACGGGATTCCCCTTGCGGCAAACGTCTATATGAACCCGCTTCAGTTCGGCAAGTCCATGAGCAGGAAGGCCGCGCGCCTCACCCTGGGCGATCACGAGGTTTCCCGCCAGCTCCTCGACATGGACTTGAGCCCCTGCCCGATCTTTTTCCAGTACATGCCCCTGATGGAGTCCATCCTGTATGGGCCGAGAAATCTCATGGATGACTGATCTTTTCGGTTGGGTAATGGCTCGGTCTTGAGAAATATGCCATAATTGCAACGAGAGGAAATCCCCCAGGCTATAAACGCATCTCGCTGGGGGATTCCCCGAAGCCGAGCCACGACCGGGTTGGATATTTTCCCCCTTTCCAAAAAAGGCCTGTCCCGTTATAGATGAACGAGCCCGGGTCCCCTGCTTATAAGGACTGGACCCGGGATTTTTGCAGGGTGAAAAAGGAGCGTTTTCCCATGAGCAATGGAGCTGAGAAGATCATCTACACTATGATGAAGGTCGGCAAGATGTACCAGGGCAGGCCCGTGATCAAGGATATCTCACTGTCCTATTTCTATGGCGCAAAGATTGGGGTCCTGGGCCTCAACGGTTCCGGGAAGAGCACTCTGCTGCGCATCATGGCCGGGGTCGACGGGGAGTATGAGGGCCGTGCCGTGCTTTCGCCGGGATATACGGTCGGTTATCTCGAGCAGGAGCCGGTGCTCGACCCGGAGGCGACGGTCAGACAGGCGGTGGAAGAGGGTCTGAGAGAGGCCGTTGACCTGGTGAACGAGTACAACGAGATCAGCATGAAGTTTGCCGAGCCCCTTTCCGACGATGAGATGGATGCGCTCATGGCGCGCCAGGGCGAGCTGCAGGAAAAGATCGATCACCTGGATGCCTGGGATATCGATTCCCGCCTCGAGATGGCCATGGACGCCCTGCGCTGTCCTCCGGGCGACACGCCGGTGCGCGTGCTTTCCGGTGGAGAAAAAAGGCGGGTGGCGCTGTGCAGGCTCCTGCTCAAGAAACCCGACATCCTGCTTCTGGACGAGCCCACAAACCACCTGGACGCAGAGACGGTCGCCTGGCTGGAGCGCCACCTCCAGCAGTATGAGGGCACGGTGATCGCGGTCACCCACGACCGCTACTTCCTGGACAACGTGGCCGGCTGGATCCTGGAGCTCGACCGGGGGCACGGCATTCCCTGGAAGGGTAACTACTCATCCTGGCTGGAGCAGAAACAGCACAGGCTCAAGCACGAGGAGAAGCACGCGACCGAGCGTCAGAAGACTCTGGAGCGCGAGCTCGAGTGGATCCGGATGTCTCCCAAGGGCCGCCAGGCCAAGGCCAAGGCCCGCGTGAGCGCGTATGAGACGCTTTTGAGCCAGAACGTGGAGAAGCAGGAAAAAGAGCTCGAGATCTATATCCCGCCCGGAGACCGCCTGGGCAAGGTGGTCATCGAGGCTGAAAGGGTGAGCAAGACATACGGCGACAGCATCCTCTTCGAGGATATGAGCTTTGCCCTGCCCGCAGGCGGCATCGTTGGCGTTATCGGGCCCAACGGTGCGGGCAAGACCACCCTGTTCAGGATGATCACGGGGAGCGAGCGGCCCGACACCGGCGCCATCAGGGTCGGAGAGACAGTCAAACTCGCCTATGTGGACCAGGAGCGCGATACTCTGGATCCGTCGAAAACCATCTGGGAGGTGATCTCCGGCGGCAGTGATCTCATCGATCTGGGAAGGCGCGAGGTCAACTCGCGGGCCTATGTCGCACGCTTCAACTTCTCCGGCACGGACCAGCAGAAAAAGGTGAGCATGATCTCGGGCGGCGAGCGCAACCGGGTCCACCTTGCCTGCATGCTGAAGGAGGGGGCCAATGTCCTGCTTCTGGACGAGCCTACCAACGACCTGGACGTGAACACCATGCGCGCCCTGGAGGAGGCCCTGGAGAACTTCGCCGGGTGCGCGGTGGTCATCAGCCACGACCGCTGGTTTCTCGACCGTATCGCCACGCACATCCTTGCCTTTGAGGGAGACAGCCGGGTGGTCTGGTTCGAGGGAAATTACTCTGATTACGAGGCTGACAAAAAACAGCGGCTCGGCAAGGCGGCAGAGACGCCCCACCGGATCAAGCACCGTCATCTCACCCGAGGATGATCCTCCGGACAGGATGCAAAGAGACAAGGAGTTCGTGAACCCGTCGATGACCCGGGGCGATCCCTTTCTCCGCCTGACAGGCGGCTGCCGAAGCTCCGGGCCGTCTTCTGCCCGGGGGTTGCCCTCCCTGGCTTTCTTCCAGGATCCATCCTGTTGTGCGCTCGGGCAGAGCCCGTGCCTCCGCGCCTGATTGTTTCAAGAAATTCCTTTGGGAAACCGAAAGATCTGAGCAAGGCGGATCTTGATGAAGTCTTTGTTCGATTTGATATCCATACGCGGAAAGCTCCTGCTGGGTTACGGCTTTGTCTTTGTCTTCACCATCGTCCTTGCCAGTGCCGCGTTTCACTACATGGTCAGGCAGACCATCGAAACACTCATCGAAGATGAGCTGAGAAGCTCCACCAGCAGCATCCACACGATGCTCAAGGCCTCGGCCGACCTCACCATCAAGAATCATCTGCGCGGCATAGCCCAGAGAAACAAAGACATCGTCGAATACTATTACCAGAGATTCCTCAAGGGAGAACTCTCCGAAGAGACGGCCAAGTACAATGTGCGCAGGGTCCTGCTGTCGCAGCAGGTCGGGAAGACCGGCTATATCTACTGCGTCGACAGTGCGGGAGTGGCCGTCGTCCACGGGACCCCAGGGATGGAGGGCGTCGATTTTTCCCATCGGTATTTTGTCCAGGAACAGATCAGAAGGAAAGAAGGGTATCTCACGTATGACTGGCAGAATCCGGGCGAGCCCGAGCCCCGTCCAAAGGCCCTTTATATGACCTATTTCGAACCCTGGGACTGGATCATTTCCGTCTCCTCGTACCAGGATGAGTTCATCGACCTCATCAACGTGGATGACTTCAGGGAGAGCATCCTGGGCCTGAGGTTCGGGAAGACGGGCTACTCCTATGTGTTCGACGGAAAAGGAAACATCATCATCCATCCCTCGTATGCGGGATCGATCTACGACATCGAGGATGAGGACCTTCGGACAACCGCGGCCAGGATCATAGGTCAAAAAACGGGCAAGATCCTCTATGACTGGCGCAATCCCGGAGAGGACATCTTCAGGAAAAAGATCGTGATGCTCAACTACATCCCGGAGCTCGACTGGGTCATTGCCTCATCCGGGTATATGGACGAGTTCCATGGGATTCTGCTCCATGTCAAGAACATTATCTTCGTCATTACCGTGATCGTCATGGCAGTGGTGCTCATGATGACGCTCTGGATCGGATCAGCCATCACTTCTCCTCTGAGACGGCTGATGAAGCACTTTTCCGCCGGAGCCACCGGTGATTTCTCCGTGCGCATGGATGATTCGGCCCGGGACGAGTTCGGCATGCTGGCCCGATATTTCAATTCCTTCATGGAAACGCTGCAGCAGTTCAGCGACAGCCTGCGGGAAGAGGTGCTGGAGCACCGGATGTCGCTGAAGGCGTTTCGAGAGAGTGAAGAGAGGTTCAGGCTGCTGGCCGAGAATTCACCGGATATCATCATCAGCCTCGATCAGAGGGGATATATATCCTATGTAAACCCGATCGTGGAAAAGATTCTGGGTTATACGCCGCATGAGCTCGCCGGCAAGAGCTTGCTGGTCATGGCCCGCGAGCAGGAAACAGGGGAGTATACCCGGCAGTTCAGAAAGATCCGCAATGGTGAGACCATCGTGGATTATACCGGCGTGCTCGTCCATAAGAATGGATCGGTGCGGCATTTCATCTTCTGCGGTGCTCCTGCCACCGACGGTCAGGGCAACATGATGGGGATCGAGGGTTTCCTGAAGGACATCACGGCTCGCAGGAATCTGGAGTTCCAGCTCCAGCAGGTCCAGAAGCTCGAGGCGGTAGGCACCTTGGCGGGCGGCGTGGCGCACGATTTCAACAACATCCTCACCGCCATACGCGGTTCGCTCGATATCTCTCTGCTCATGGTGGGGCAGAATGACCCCATCCTGAAGAATCTCCAGCAGATCGAAAAGGCGGTGACCAGGGCGTCCGATCTCACCCGCCAGCTCCTGTTCTTCAGCAGGAGACAGCTCGTGGAAATGGCCCCTTTGAACCTGAATCAGTCCGTAGACAACATTCTCAGAATCATCGAGCGTCTCATCGGCGAGAACATCGCCATCAGGGTTGATCTCGCTGCCGATCTCCAGCCGGTCATGGCTGACGGGGGAAACATCGAGCAGGTGATCATGAACCTCATGATCAATGCCCGCGACGCCATGCCCGAGGGGGGCGCCATCACCATCAGGACACGCAACGCCGCCGTAGGCCACGAGTATGTGAGGGCACACTCCTATGCCAGGCCGGGCAAGTTCGTGTGTTTCTCCCTGGAAGACACGGGCATTGGCATGGACAGCCAGACCGCGGAACGCATCTTTGAGCCGTTCTTCACCACCAAGGAGCAGGGGAAGGGTACGGGTCTGGGTCTTGCGGTGGTCTACGGAATCGTAAAAAAACACAAGGGGTGGATCGTGGCCGACAGCAGACCCGGTGAAGGAACAGTGTTCACCATCTTTTTCCCGGTTTCCACAGAAGAGCCCGGCCGGGAACCCGACCAGGGCCCGCAGGACTCCGGAGACACCCGGGGCAGGGGCGAAAAGATCCTGGTCATCGAAGACGACCCCAGCGTTCTCTCCTTTGCCGGGACCGCTCTCAAGGGAAACGGATACACCGTGCTCACCGCTGCGAGCGCCATGGAGGCCCGCGTGGTGTTTCACGAACACCGGAACAGCCTGCACCTGATCTTCAGCGATGTCGTGCTGCCGGACAAGAACGGCCTTGATCTGGCCGATGAATTCAAAAGCGAGAAGCCGGACATTCGGATTCTCATGACCAGCGGCTATATGGACGAGAAATCCCTGAGCAGGATAATCAGGGACAACAACCATTGTTTTCTTCCCAAGCCCTATGCCATGAAGGATCTGCTCATGGCCGTGCGGGTCTTGCTCGACGGCCCGGGCCTGGCGTAAGGGAATACGGGGCTGCCCTTCTTCCTCCAGGGAGAATTCCCGCCTGCCCGAGGTTGCGCCCTGCAAGGCCCGGCCCCGGGATATCTTCTCTGATCGCTTTTTCGTTTTTTCTTCTGTTGATACCGCCAGCCATAATCGGGTAAGCTCCTGTCCGGGAAAACAGGGAAGAGAGACCACTCCCAAGCCCGACCTGCAGGGCTACGCAGGTTCCGATAGGTCCATTGCCGCAGCTGACGGCCCCTAAGGCGCGAAAAGGATGGAGGCTCTCGTCCCCCCGGGTAAATACCGTAAAAGGAAAGACGTGAAGGAGGAAGCGAAACGTGAAGAGAATCAGCATTGTTTGTTTGATCCTGATAACCGGAGCATTCATTCTCCAGGCGTGCACCACCGACCCGTACACCGGCCAGAGAAAGATGAGCAAGACCGCGTGGGGTTCCATTATCGGTGCTGCATCGGGAGCCGCTGTCGGCGCCGCCACGGGACGGGACAGCGAGTCGCGCCGCAAGAGGGCGCTCATGGGCGCGGGCGTGGGGGCCCTTGCCGGGGGAGCTGCGGGCGTATACATGGACAGGCAGGAATCCAAGCTCAGGCAGCAGCTTCAGAATACGGGCGTGAGCGTCACACGGGAAGGAGACCGGATCGTCCTGAACATGCCCGGCAACGTCACCTTCCGGGTCGACAGCTCGGACATCAATGCCGGTTTCTATGATATCCTGAACTCCGTGGCCCTGGTCCTGAAGGAATACAACAAAACCATCATCAATATCACGGGCCACACCGACAGCACTGGCTCGGATTCCTACAACCAGGAGCTCTCGGAAAAGAGGGCTGCCAGCGTGGGCCGGTATCTGACGAGCCAGGGCATCGACCCGGTGAGGATCGCCACCGGCGGGATGGGAAAATCCATGCCCATAGCGAGCAATGCGACCCCTGAAGGCCGTCAGGCAAACCGGCGCGTGGAGCTCGAACTCGTGCCGCTCACCCAGTAGCGCTCACCGTCCGGACCGTCTCTTGGTGCGTCTGCGCCACTCTTTCTTGAGAGTGGTCCTGCCATGGTGCACTCTATGTATAGGTATGGCTGCCGCACAGGAGGTCCTGGCGGCGCTTTCTGCCTTTTGGCCGGAGGGGTGTGAAGCGTTTGAGAAAAACCGAGCATGGAGGGAGTGCCATGAAGAAGACGACGACCTTTATCCTGTTGATACTCGTTACCGGACTGCCCGCCGTGCAGTCGTGCACCACAGATCCCTACACCCGGGAACGACAGACGAGCAGGACTGTCTGGGGATCGGTGATCGGCGGGGCTGCAGGAGCGGCCGCCGGCGCCGCCACGGGCAGAGACAGCGAGTCGCGCCGCAAGCGCGCGCTCATAGGCCTGGGCATCGGGGCCCTGGCCGGAGGCACCGCGGGCGCCTACATGGACCGTCAGGAGATCCTGCTCAGGCAGCGGCTCGAGGCCACGGGCGTGAGCGTTACCCGCATAGATGACCGGATCATCCTGAACATGCCCAGCAGCATCACTTTTGAGACCGACAGCGCGGAGCTCAGGCCCCAGTTTTACGACGTGCTCAATTCCGTTTCCCAAGTGCTGGAAGAGTATGAGAAGACCCTCGTCAATGTCGCGGGACACACGGACAGCACCGGTGCTGCGTCATATAATCAGACTCTTTCCGAGAAGAGAGCCCGGAATGTGGCCCAGTACCTGATAGCTCAGGGGGTGAATCCCACCCGGGTAGCGGCTGAGGGCATGGGGGAGAACCAGCCCGTTGCATCCAATCAGACCCCCGAGGGCCGGCAGGCAAATCGCCGGGTGGAGATCACGCTTGCCCCGCTCACCGAAACCGGCTGAGCCGGGTTGTTTTCCCGGTCAAATCATGGGTTGTTCTGCACGGCGGCAGGCCCTGGTTGGTTTTTATGCTCCCTGCTCGGTCTGCCCTTCCAGGGTGCCCTATCTTACGAGGAGGACGGGGCACCCGGCCTGATGAACCACCTTGTCTGCCACGCTGCCGGTTATGTGCCCGATGATGCTCGATCTCCCATGAGATCCGACAACGATCAAATCGGCCTTTTTGTCTTTCTGCTCCTTGAGTATCTCCTCTGCAGGGTTGCCCGTTCTCACGTCAAAGGTGATGCTCGCCCTCCTGATCCTGGTCAGGTTTTCCACCTCGATGCGCATCTTTTCCCGTGCTGCATGCACGCTCTGTTCCTCGATCTGTCTGACCGTGCCCTCGCTGATGCAGTAGTCAGTGACACATTGCTGGATCGTCTCCACTACATGGACGAGGAACACCTGAGCATCACAGGCCTGGGCAATGTCGAGCGCATAGCTCAGGGCCCTGTCGGAATGCTCTGAAAAATCGGTTGCCATCACGATTCGTTTCGGCGCAGACATATGCTCCCACCTCCTTGCCCGAACCAGGCCCTTGCCTTGTGCACCCGGAATGTCCCGCTGCTTCCGGGGCCATCCCCACGAGCGCTTCCGCGAAAGGCATGATCCGCTGAGAAAGCCTTTGATCTCGCCGCCGGCTGCATCGGAAGAGCTCATGACGCCCTCCCGCCACCCGGCTGCGGGGCTGCTCTCTAATAATCCTTGTACGAGCAGGCCGGCATTTCTCAAGACAAAGCACAGCCCTAAAGGGTTCATATGATGCTGAGTACCGGATGTATCTTGAGGTTGAACCTGCTTGAAACAGGCCATTTTCCGGTTATTATCCTTTCAGCATATTCTGAATATCTATACATAGCGCCAGAGTTATTTGCGGTTTGAATACTGGCATGGTATCGTATGTTCATGAAGACGCATACCCTATCGAATCCTGAGATAATATTAGAACTGCAGGATGAGATACGACGCACAGAATAAAAAAAAGAATATTGTTCCTGATACCCCGGGAAAGGAGGGTTTAGGTATGCCGGAAGAAATGAAGGTGGGCTGCGCCAGGCCCATGGGAGGCCAACAGGCTGAGGAGCAGCCAAAGGCGGGTGGAGAAACAGAACAGGAGACAGGAAGGAAGGAGAGAGCCATGGTCAAGGTGGGCAGAAAGGCCCCGGATTTCGTCGCCCCTGCGTATCACAAGGGAAAATTTGTAACGGTCAAACTCTCGGAGTATTTCGGCAAGTGGATCGTACTGTGCTTTTATCCGGGTGATTTCACCTTTGTCTGAGCGACCGAGATCTCGGCAGTTGCCGAGAAGTATCCGGAATTTCAGAAGCTCGGGGTCGAGGTGCTTTCCATGAGTGTCGACAGCGTGTTCGTACACAAGATGTGGGACGATGTCGAACTCTCCAAGATGGTCTCCGGGGGGATCCCCTTTGCCATGCTCTCCGATGCGGCAGGCAGGGTGGGCAGCCTCTACGACGTATACGACATCGACGCCGGGGTCGAAACGCGCGGCCGCTTCATCATCGACCCGGACGGCATCATCCAGGGGTACGAGGTCCTCACCCCGCCGGTGGGCCGCAACGTGATGGAGAGCCTGCGGCAAATCCAGGCATTCCAGCTCGTGAGACAGAGCAAGGGCACTGAAGTCACCCCCTCGGGCTGGAGACCGGGCAAGCCGACGCTCAAGCCCGGCCCCGATCTGGTGGGCAGGGTGTGGGAACACTGGAAGACCGGCCTGGCCTTCGACTGATCCTCTTTCGCTCAAGCTTCGGAGGACAGGTCCTCCTTTTTCGGGCGGGTTTACCGAATCTATTGGGGACGGGTGTCAGGAGAGCACGGTCAGTATCTGGCCGGCGGCAGGGGTGCGGGCATCCACCGGGCCTTCCTGGAGGATCTCTCCCTGCCTGCCTATCATAACGTGGTTCAAGGGGATATCCGATCCCGCTGCCTTCAGGGCTGCCTTGGCCGCCCGGATGAACCCGCTGCAGCAGGGCACCTCCATGTGCACCACGCACAGGCTCCTGATGCCGCCGTGCCGGATGATGTCTGTGAGCCTCTCTACGTGCGCGCTTAACTCATCCAGCTTGGGGCATCCCATGGCCACGGCCTTGTTCCGGAGCAGCCTGCGGTGGAGATCGGGCAAGCACAGTGCGCAGCAGTCCGCCATGAGCAGCAGGTCCGCGTTTTGCAGAAAAGGCGCCCGGGGGCTGATGAGCTGGAGCTTGACCGGAAAGTGTGAAAGCGCCGATCCGACGGCGCGGCCAGGCGTTTCGTCCGGGTCATCTTCGCCACCGGCATTCATGGTGATCGCTATGGTCCCGGGACAGCCGCAGGCAAGGGGCTCGGCGCGTTCAGGCTTACAGGATTGCTCCAGATATTCTTCCACCGCCTTTTCGTCAAATGCGTCCGCTTCCCGCTCGATGATGGTGAGTGCCCCGGTGGGGCACTCACCGATGCATGCGCCCAGACCGTCGCAGTAGATATCGCTCACGAGTCTGGCCTTGCCGCGGATCAACTTGAGCGCTCCTTCGGCGCAGGCCAGAATGCACTGGCCGCAGCCGTCGCACAGGTCTTCGTCGATCCGGATGATCTTTCGTTTCATGGTCTTCTCCTTATGTGAAGTGGAAACCTCCTTCATAAAGCCCGCTTCAAAAGGACTTTATGAAGGTGTGGTCACACTCCCGGCCGTGTTTTCCTACCTGCCTTCCCGGATGGCGGCCAGATCGTCCTGCACGCTGCCGGTGGGCATGATGTCGAACTTCTCCACCAACACTTTTGCAACGTTCGGCGACAGGAATGCCGGAAGGGTGGGGCCAAGGCGGATGTGTTTGACGCCCAGGGCCAGGAGCGCCAGCAAGACCGCCACCGCCTTCTGCTCGTACCAGCCGAGGTCAAAGGATATGGGCAGCTTGTTGATATCTTTCAGACCGAAGACCTCCTTGAGCTTCAGGGCGATAACCGCAAGCGAGTAAGAGTCGTTGCACTGCCCGGCGTCGAGCACCCGGGGAATGCCGCCGATGTCGCCCAGGGCAAGCTTGTTGTAGCGGAACTTGGCGCAGCCGGCGGTAAGGATCACGGTGTCGCGGGGGAGGGACTGCGCGATCTCCGTGAAATAGCCGCGCGCCTTGGACCTGCCGTCGCAACCCGCCATGACCACGAAGCGCTTGATCGCGCCCGATTTCACCGCGCCCACCACCTTGTCGGCAAGCTTCATGACCTGGGCGTGGGCAAACCCCCCCACGATCTCGCCGGTCTCGATCTCCACCGGGGCAGGGCATTTCCTTGCCAGCGCGATGATCTCCGAGAAGTCCTTGGGCGAGCCGTCTGAAGGCTCCGGGATGTGCTTCACACCAGGATAGCCGGCCATGCCCGAGGTGAAGATCCTGTGCCGGTAGGAGTCCTTTACCGGGGTGATGCAGTTGGTGGTCATGAGGATGGGCCCGCCGAACTGTTCGAACTCCTCGCCTTGCCTCCACCAGGCATTGCCATAGTTGCCCACGAAATGATCATACTTCTTGAAGGCGGGGTAGTAGTTTGCCGGGAGCATCTCGCAATGCGTGTACACGTCGATGCCCGTGCCTTTGGTCTGCTTCAGGATCTCTTCGAAGTCTTTCAGGTCGTGGCCTGAGACCAGGATGCCCGGATTACCGCGCACCCCGAGGTTGACCCTGGAAATCTCCGGGTCGCCGTAAGCCCCGGTGTTGGCCGCATCCAGCAGGGCCATAGCCCTGACCGCCGTATTCCCGCATTCCATGACCAGGTCGACCATCTCCTGCGCGGTCATGTCCCTGGTGGTCGCATCCAGACCCTTAAGCAGGAAGGAGTAGATGTCCGGGTCTTCATGGCCCAGCACCGCCGCATGATCGGCATAGGCCGCGATCCCCTTCATGCCGTAGGTGAGCAGCTCACGCAGCGAGCGGATATCCTCGTCTCCGGTCGCGAGAATGCCCACGGTCCGGGCCTTGTCCATAAACTCCTCCTGTGTGTCCGCAGACCACACCGCAGCATCGGGAGAGGTAAGCGCGAGCCCTGCGGACGCCTTGATCGCGTCACGCCGTTTCAGGGCCTCGCGGATGAGCGCACTGACCCGGTCGTTGTCGAAGTTCGCGTTCGTGATGGTGGCGAACAGGGCCTTTGCCACGAAGCGGCCCGTGTCTGCAAGGTCGGCCTTTTTCCCTGCCTTCAGGGCACATGCGGCCAGCCCCTTGAGGCCGAACACGAGGAGATCCTGCAGCATGGCAGTGTCTTCGGTCTTTCCGCACACGCCCCTGACGGTGCAGCCGGTGTTTTTTGCCGTTTCCTGGCACTGGTAGCAAAACATCATTTTTTATCCTCCTAGAGCTATGTGATGGTGTAAGGATATCATGTTGAAAACAAGAAGAACTTGACTTCAGTCAAATATCGAAGAAAATATGCACCACACGATAAGGCAAGGATAACCCATGGAACTGACCGATATTCTGAAAAATGCATTCCCCTCGCTCTCGGAGGGGTCTCTTGCCCTGATCGCGGGCCGATGCAGTCTGGCAGAGTATCCCAGGAACGAGGCCCTCTTCCTGGAGGGGGACAGGGGCAGCCATTTCTTTTTCCTGATCCAAGGGGCGATCAAGATCTTCAAGACATCCCCTGCAGGGCAGGAAATCGTGCTCAAGCTCCTGGATCCGGGCACCTTTTTCGGAGAGGTGATCCTCCTGGAGAAAAACGAGTATCCGGTGAGTGCGGTGGCGCTCACCGGCTCCCGGGTGGTCCGGATCCCTTCAGAGCAGTTCGTCGAGCTGCTCGACGAGCGGTCTTTCCGCAACGACTTCATCGCCATGCTCATGGCCAAACAGCGCTACCTCACCGAGAGGGTCCTCTACCTCACGAGCTATGACGTTGAAGAGCGGTTTTTCCGGTTCCTCATCGACAGGTACGGCCTGCGCACCTCCTATGAGCTGGACATTTCAAAGAAAGACATTGCGTCTGCCATCGGCACCATCCCGGAAACCCTGTCCCGGTTGATCGACCGGCTCAAGCGCCGTGAGGCCATATCCTGGACCGGCAGCACCTTGGAGGTGCAGGCCGGCTATTTGGAGCAGTTTTCCCCGGAGGATGCTTCGGATCTTTCCCACCGGATGCCTCCCGAAAAAGGGCCCAACCCATGAGTGAATCGAGCGAATCCCACTACCTTGCCATTGCCCGCGAACTCGGGATCAGGCCGCAGCAGGTAAGCTCCGCTGCCGGCCTCCTGGCAGAGGGGGCCACGGTGCCCTTTATCGTCCGGTACCGCAAGGAGCTCACCGGTTCGCTCGACGAGGTGGTCGTGGCGGCTATCAGGGAACGGCTGAGTGAACTCAAGGCCCTTGACATGAGGAGAGAGGCCGTCATCCGGTCCCTGACCGAGCAGGGCGTGCTCACCGAGGACCTGAGCGCCGCGGTCAATGGCGCCCGGACCCTGCCCGAGTTGGAGGACATCTATCTGCCCTACCGGCCCAAGAGGAGGACCCGGGCCATCATGGCCCGCGAAAAGGGGCTCGCGCCTCTGGCCGATGTCCTGTTCAGGCAGGAAATCGGCACCGACCCACAGGCCGAGGCCAAGGCATTCGTGGATCCGGAAAAGGGCGTGGAGAATGTGGAGCAGGCCCTGGCAGGCGCCCGGGACATAGTCGCGGAGCGAATCGCGGAAGACGCGGAAGTGAGAGCCGCCTTGAGGGCCCTGTTCGAGAAGGAGGCACAGCTCAGGTCCGAGGTCTACACGGGCGCTGAGGAAGACGCCGCCACCTACCGGGACTATTTCAACTGGCAGGAAAAGGCGGCCGCCGCGCCAAGTCACCGGATCCTGGCCATATTTCGGGGGAACCGCGAGGCCTTGCTCAAGATCTCTCTCCGCCCGCCCCAGGACCGCGCCCTTGCCGTGCTTGCGGGCATGGTGCTTCAAGGCAAGTGTCCCTGCGCCGAGCAGGTGGCGCTCGCGGCTGAAGACAGCTATAAGCGTCTGCTGACACCGTCACTGGAAAACGAGATGAAGGCCGCCCTCAAGGAGCGCGCGGACCACGGGGCCATCGCGGTCTTTGCCCGAAACCTGCGGGAGCTCCTCATGGCGCCTCCCTTAGGGGGCAGGCGGGTGCTCGCGATCGACCCGGGCTACCGTACCGGCGGCAAGGTGGTGTGCCTGGACGCGCAGGGCGCGCTCCTTCACCACGACGTGATCTATCCGGCCGCATCGAGCGAGAAAAAGATCGAGGAGGCGGGCAGGACCCTCAAAAGTCTGGCAAAGAGGTTCGGGATCGAGGCGATCGCCATCGGAAACGGCACCGCGAGCCGGGAGACCGAGCGATTCGTGCGGGGGCTGAAGCTCGAGCTGCCGGTGATCGTGGTCAACGAGAGCGGTGCGTCGGTCTACTCGGCCTCAGAGGCGGCCAGGCGGGAGTTCCCTGACCACGACGTCACGGTCCGCGGGGCCGTATCCATAGGCAGGCGTCTCATGGACCCCTTGGCCGAGCTCGTCAAGATCGACCCCAAGTCCATCGGTGTGGGTCAGTACCAGCACGACGTGGACCAGGCAAAGCTCAAGCGCAAGCTTGACGATGTGGTGGAGAGCTGCGTCAATGCCGTGGGGGTCGAGGTCAACACCGCGAGCCCCGAGCTGCTTACCTTTGTCTCCGGTCTGGGGCCGGTCCTGGCGGCGAACATGGTCGCGTACCGGGACAAAAACGGCCCGTTCACCAGACGGACCGACCTCAAGCAGGTGCCCCGGCTGGGTGCAAAGGCCTTCGAACTCTCTGCCGGGTTTCTGCGCATCCGGGGCGGGGCCCACCCTTTAGATGCCAGCGCCGTCCACCCGGAGCGCTATGCCCTGGTTGAGCGGATGGCCCGTGACCTTGGCTGCTCATTAGAAGACCTCGTGCGTTCCGGATCTCTCCGGGAGCGGATCGACTTAAAGCGCTATGCGGACGGTTCCGTGGGCATGCCCACCCTGAAGGACATCATGGCTGAGCTCGACAAGCCCGGCAGAGACCCCCGGGAGAGCTTCGAGGAGTTCAGCTTTGCCGAGGGCGTCACCGGCCTCGACGATCTGGAGCCCGGCATGGAGTTGCCCGGCATCGTCACCAATGTCACCAACTTCGGGGCTTTCGTGGATATAGGCGTCCACCAGGACGGCCTGGTGCACATCAGCCAGCTTGCCGACCGCTTTGTCAAGGACCCGCATCAGGTGGTCAG
>Ga0208694_1002856_pt1 | contig 17458 bp, 14 predicted proteins | sample AD_UKC078_MetaG_FD_184442 | JGI IMG/M metagenome (GOLD analysis project Ga0208694, IMG submission 184442) | Active sludge microbial communities of municipal wastewater-treating anaerobic digesters from USA - AD_UKC078_MetaG (SPAdes) (version 2) | ecosystem: Engineered > Bioreactor > Anaerobic >...
TCAAGGAAATCACAACGCATTATTTGGCATTATTCAAGGTGGCATGTATGAAGAACTGCGCGATGTTTCACTGGCTGGCCTGACCGAAATTGATTTTGATGGCTTTGCCATTGGCGGCTTATCAGTTGGCGAACCTAAAGAAGACATGTTGCGCATACTCGCCCACACCGCGCCCAAAATGCCGCAAAATAAACCGCGCTACTTGATGGGCGTGGGTACGCCTGAAGACTTAGTGGACGCGGTGTCACAGGGCATTGATATGTTTGATTGCGTGATGCCCACCCGCAACGCGCGCAACGGCTGGCTATTCACGCAATATGGCGACGTAAAAATTAAAAACGCCAGCTACAAGCTCGACACCCAACCACTGGATTCTGATTGCAACTGCTACACCTGCCAAAACTTCACCCGCGCTTATTTGCATCATTTGCATAAAGTCGGCGAAATCTTAGGCGCACGCTTAAACACCATCCACAATTTGCATTACTACCAAGCCTTGATGCAAGGCATGCGCCAAGCGATTGAAAACGGCACGTTTGAGGCTTTTAAAACTGAGTTTGCCGCAAAACGTGCGCGTAATTCAGTAGCATGACTGTAGTTAATTATTTGACTTCATTGTACTAGCCTACCTGCGCGGAATAGAGCATTCCTGAAAAAACCACGCCAACCTTGGCTTTTTTGATGTTTTTTTACTTTTAAATAATTTTTCTGCGACGTAGACTAATCATGCCTATCAACCCAACTGCCATCAATACCCATGTGCTTGGCTCTGGTACGGGTGCAGCACTAAGGACTAAATTGTCAAATTGATGTGCGTTTTGCATTGCTGTAGAGCCTTGTGTCCAAGAAACGCTAACAAGATTGCTAAAACCTTCTAGCTTAAATGTAGTAAAAACACCAGGATTGTTAATTTTAACGTCTTGACTCACAGTGCTACCACCAACCAGCAGGCCGTTAAACTTTAAAATAGAGCCAGGTATAAAAAAATCATTTAAATACACTCCTGCTAAATCAATCGAATTAAAGTTAAACAACCCACCATCTAACTTCGATAGTGTCGTCGTTTCACCCATAAAATTATTCGCAAATGCTGTACCTGAATAATAAGGACTGCCAGTTTGCCAAGACAAAAAGGCCTCAGGATCGGATTTTGAAGAGATAAATCTATAGCCATCTTCAGTATAAGTAGATTTATAGACGAGATCAGGACTAGTCAGGGACTCAAAATCAATGGTGACAGTTTCCGCGGAGACTAAGGTAGTGAATAGTGAAAGTGATGCAAATACGATGACAACTATTGACATTTTCATTGGAAATACCTTTCGATAAGAAAAAGGTATAAACGAACATATCAAATAAATACTGAAAATACAATTACCCATTTAGGCTACATTCACTGCAACATAAACACGTATCAGCGAAACAAACCTTCTTGAAAACTTAAACTTGCCACGCGCGACATGCTTGTGTTTCTCAATTTCACCAATTGCCACAAAATCACTTTCGCTAAAATTTTGACTCAAGCGCATCGTACTAACAAAACTCAAGTATGTGTTAGAATCTTGCGTTAATTTTTGTGTACATTTTTTGAAGGTTTTAATATGTTTATTTCTAACGCTTACGCCGCAAGCGCTACAACTGGAAACGACTTAATGAGTTTTTTGCCGCTCATTGTGATTTTTGTTTTGTTTTACTTCATGATTATTCGCCCGCAAATGAAGGCTGCAAAAGAACAGCGTGCGATGATGGCAGCTTTGCAAAAAGGCGATGAAGTGGTGACCAGCGGCGGCATTGTCGGTAAAGTCAGCAAAGTGGCCGAGGCTTTTGTGACGATTGAAATTGCTGCGAATACTGAAATCACCGTGCAAAAACAGGCGATTCAAACTGCATTGCCAAAAGGCACGATTAAAAGTCTTTAATTAACGCGCGTTTTAATCAAGATACACGCGTAATAAAACCCGTTATCCTAGTGTTTTTGTTCAACATCAATCTGTTACAAAGTAGAGTCAGACTATGAACCGCTATCCAATGTGGAAAAACATACTAATTGCAGTCATCATTTTGATTGGGCTCATTTATACCATACCCAATTTTTTTGGTGAATCGCCTGCGGTACAAATTACGCCTGCCAAAAGCACCACCAAGCTCGATACCGCGCTGTTGGGACAAGTGGAAGAAATATTTAAAAAACAGAATGTTGCCTATGATGGCGTGTATTTAGACGAGCGTGGCGTTAAGGCACGGTTTGCCAATACCGATACGCAAATTCGCGCCAAAGATGTGTTAGAAGCGCATTTGGGTAAAGATTACACCGTAGCACTGAACTTGCTTTCACGTTCTCCTAACTGGTTACGCGGTTTCTTTAACGCCAAACCCATGTATTTGGGCCTTGATTTACGTGGTGGCGTGCACTTTTTAATGCAAGTTGACATGAAAGCCGTGCTGAAAAAGGCGGTGGAAGGTTATGTGGGCGACTTTAAAGCATCGCTTCGTAAAGAGCGCATTGCCTATACCAGCGTTTCAAACGAAGGGCAAGAAATCCAAATTCGCTTTAATGACGCGAATGAACTGGCCAAAGCCAAAAAACTCATCAGCAAAAACTACGGTGATTTAACGCTGACCGACACTGCGATTGGTGAAGATAAAATTTTAAAAATCACCTTAAGCTTGGTTGAGCAAAAGGCGTTGCAAGATGCTGCCATCAAGCAAAATATTCAAACCTTGCATAACCGCGTGAATGAGCTTGGCGTGGCAGAACCAGTGATTCAACAGCAAGGTGCTGACCGTATTGTGGTACAACTGCCCGGCGTGCAAGATACAGCCAAGGCAAAAGATATAATTGGCCGTACTGCAACGTTGCAAGTGCGCATGGTGGCTGCGCATGGCCTTAATAACGGTTCACGTGACTACAACCCGCAAAAAGTAGAAGCGGCAATCAACGGCACGGTTCCTGCAGGAACTGAATTACTCAAAGTTCGGGGTGACAGAACGGGTCAAGAAGAACCATTGTTAGTAGATAAAGAAGTGGTGTTTTCAGGGGATAACCTGACTTCAGCCAACCCAAATACTGATTCACAGCAAGGTGGCGCTATTATTAGCATTCGCTTAGATGCAAAAGGGGCAGCTGCCATGAAAAGCGCCTCACGTGAAGGTGTGAAACGCCGCATGGCTGTGGTACTGATTGAAAAAAACGAGCAGGAAGTGTTAACAGCGCCAGAAATTCAAACCGAGCTTTCTTCCAGCTTTCAAATCACGGGTATGGCCAATCTGCAAGAAGCACAGGATTTAGCCTTACTCATGCGCGCTGGCGCATTAGCCGCGCCAATGGATATTATTGAAGAGCGTACCGTAGGCCCCAGCATGGGGGAAGAAAATATCAGCCGTGGGATCCACTCAACACTTTGGGGCTTTGCGGCAATCGCCCTATTCATGGTGATTTACTATCACTTGTTTGGTGGTGTTTCCGTGTTTGCGTTAAGCATCAACTTGCTATTGCTGGTAGCGTTATTATCCATGCTACAGGCCACGCTTACATTACCAGGCCTTGCCGCGGTGGCCCTCACCTTAGGTATGGCGATTGATGCCAACGTATTGATTAACGAGCGCATCCGTGAAGAATTACGTAATGGCAACACACCGCAGGCCGCTATTCATGCAGGATACGAGCGCGCTTGGGACACCATTCTGGACTCGAACGTCACGACCATGATTGCCGGTTTGGCTTTGTTTATGTTTGGCACTGGCCCCGTAAAAGGTTTTGCGGTGGTGCATGTGCTGGGCATTATCACTTCGATGTTCAGCGCTGTGCTGGTGTCACGCGCTTTGGTGAACTTTATCTACGGCTACCGCCGCAAGGTAAGCAAAATCTCCATCGGCCAAATTTTTAAAGCTTAAGCGTCAATTACTTAGAGTAAACATTATGGAATTATTTAGAATTAAAAATGACATTCCCTTTATGAGTTATGGTCGCCTCACAACGACCATCTCATTAGTGACTTTTATACTGGCGGTCTTCTTTTTAGCTACGCGCGGCCTCAATTTTGGCGTGGACTTTACCGGCGGCACCATTATGGAGGTAAGCTATCCGCAAGCGGCCAATTTAGACAACATTCGTAAAGCCGTGGATAACATTGGCCTGAAAGAAGCGACGGTACAAAACTTTGGCTCAAGTCGCGATGTGCTGATTCGCCTGCCAGCAAAAACGGATATTTCAGTCGCCAATTTGTCTGAACACGTTAAAGAGGCTTTAGTAGCTGCCGACCCGGCGGCTGAAGTGCGCCGTGTGGAAGCGGTTGGCGCGCAAGTAGGCGCTGAACTCTATGAAAATGGCGCACTCGCGCTGTTTTTTGTGATTGTCGGCATTATGCTCTACCTATGGCTGCGCTTTGAATGGCGCTTTGCTGTAGCCGCCATCATCGCCAACATGCACGACGTGGTGATTATTTTAGGCTTTTTCGCGTTTTTCCAGTGGGATTTCAACCTCACTGTACTCGCTGCGGTACTCGCGGTACTGGGCTATTCAGTCAATGAATCTGTTGTGGTGTTTGACCGTGTACGTGAAAACTTTAGAAAAATGCGTAAGGCTAGTGTGGTGCAAGTGATTGACAACGCCATTACCCGCACCATGTCACGCACCATCATCACGCACTTTTCTACGCAACTCATGGTGCTATCGATGCTCTTGTTCGGCGGTGAGGCACTGCACAATTTTGCGCTTGCACTCACTATTGGTATTTTGTTCGGTATTTATTCATCGGTATTGGTCGCAAGCCCAATCGCCATGTATCTCGGCGTAAACCGCGCCAACTTGATGGGTGATACTGAGAAAAAACCTGAAGTCGCTGAAGCAACTCCTTAAACGCGCGTCAAAATCCATTAAAAGCGCAACTTCTACGTACAAACCTTTTGACATGCCCTGCAAGCCTTATAAATAAAGGCTTGCAGAGCATTAAAATTTTCTCGGCGTTTTTTTAAACAAATTGCAGCGATTTGCAACTCATATTTCTTGCGAGTATGTAGCGCAAATCATTCTGTTATTGATGCCATTTCGTCAAAAATAGCGCTCTTGTTTAGGTGTACGCTTCCCTGTAAACTAGAATTCACTTTTTCTCTGCAATACATAAACTTTGGATAACATCCCTATTTCTTGGCAATTTGGCGCACTTGGCGTTTTACTGTTGCTGTCTGCATTTTTTTCTATGTCTGAAACAAGCTTAATGTCGCTAAACCGCTACCGGTTAAGACATTTGGTCAAAGAAGGCCATCGAGGCGCAAAACTCGCTAGCGCCTTGCTTGCTAAAACGGACAAACTTTTAGGGGTCATATTGCTATGCAATAACTTTGTGAATGCTGCCCTGGCAACATTATCCACAGTCATCGTCGTCCAGTTACTAGGAGAAGGCGAATGGGCATTGATGATTAGCACGACTTGCATCACGTTTGCCATTCTGATTTTTAGTGAAATTTCGCCCAAGATTATCGCCGCAGCGCATGCAGAAAAAATCGGGATATTTTGTAGTTACCTGCTTTATCCGCTTTTAAAACTGCTCTATCCCGTAGTGTGGTTTGTCAATCTTTTTGTGTCTGGCTGGCTAAAACTTTTACGCGTAAAAGTTAATTTTTCTGAAAACATTCAGTCGCTTAGCATGGATGAGCTGCGCAGTATCGTTACCGATGCAGGCAACTTTTTACCCAAAAAACACCGTACTATTTTATTAAATTTGTTCGACCTTGAAAAAATCAGCGTAGATGATGTGATGACAGCACACACCTTGGTTGAAACCATTAACTTTGATGCACCACTTGAAGAGATATTACAAAAAATCGCCAACAGCCAACATACGCGCCTGCCCGTGCAAGAAGGCGAACATGAAGAAATCATCGGCATTTTGCACTTACGCAAAGTCATGGCGCAACTGCGCACGCATCATGAAAACAATGACCTAAGCAAAGAATCCTTGCGTGAAATAATCACTGAGCCCTATTTTATTCCGTCAGGCACACCGCTTTACACGCAAATTCAGCAGTTTCAAGAACATCAGCAGCGCGTTGCCCTAGTGGTGGATGAATACGGTGAATTTAAAGGCTTAGTTACGCTCGAAGATATTTTAGAAGAAATGATTGGCGACTTTACTACCCAATCGCCCAGCCGCATGGGAAGCTACCGCCAAGATGAAGATGGCGGCTGGCTGGTGGACGGCAGTAGCATGCTGCGCGACTTAAACAAGAAATTGGATTTGCAACTGCCGCTGGATGGCCCGCGCACGTTAAACGGTCTGATTTTAGAGCATTTTGAGGATATTCCGGAATCAAACACCAGCTTTAAAATTGGCACCCATGTACTGGAAATCATTCAAACCCAAGATCGTATTGTGAAAAGCGTGAAGATATTCCCTTAGTCTCTGTAATTGAATCACACAAACGCGTAGTATCATCCTCAATAAATCGGTGAAATTAAACTTGAATTTTTTCCAGTTTAGCCCAAAATAGATTCTGATTATGGCAAATGCACCACATGAAACAAATACCGTACTGAAGCCTGAGGTTGCAAAACCAAAATTGCCCCCCATGTTTAAAGTACTGTTACTGAATGACGATTACACACCAATGGAATTCGTTGTTGAGTGTTTGGAACGTTTTTTTAATAAAAACCGTGAACAAGCAACGCAAATCATGCTCAAAGTACATACTGAGGGCATAGGTGTATGCGGTGTTTACCCGCAAGATATTGCAGAAACGAAGATGAATCAAGTGCTCACACTAGCAAAAGAGCACCAGCATCCCTTGCAATGCGTCATTGAGCCAACTTAGTGGTGTCTGCAAAAATAGAATACATATTGAAAGTTAGGAAATAAAATGATTGCCCAAGAGTTAGAAGTTAGCCTGCACATGGCCTTTATGGAAGCAAGGCAAAAGCGCCATGAGCTCATTACGGTTGAACATTTGCTACTTGCCATGATTGACAACCCTACCGCGGCTGAGGTGCTTCGTGCTTGTGGCGCAACCCTTGAAACGCTGCGGAAAGAACTCAGCCAGTATATTGAAGAGCATACCCCTACCGTGGGTGGCCAAGAAGATGTGGATACACAGCCAACGTTAGGTTTTCAGCGCGTCATTCAACGCGCCATGTTGCATGTGCAGTCTTCTGGTAAAAAAGAGGTGACTGGTGCCAATGTACTGGTGGCGATTTTTGGTGAAAAAGATTCCCATGCCGTATTCTTCTTACATCAGCAAGGTATTACGCGCTTGGATATTGTGAATTACATCTCACACGGCGTCTCAAAAGTGCCTGATACTGAAAAACCTGAAAGCACAGACCAAGAAGTTGAAACCGAAGCGCCGCCTGCTGGTGCCCTAGAAAATTATACCCTTAACCTCAATGCGCAAGTGGCCGCCGGCAAGATTGACCCGCTCATTGGTCGTGGCCCTGAGTTAGAGCGCGTCGTACAAACATTGTGCCGCCGCCGTAAAAACAACCCGTTGTTAGTCGGCGAAGCTGGTGTGGGCAAAACAGCGATTGCTGAAGGGTTAGCGCGCCGTATTGTTGAAGGCGACATTCCTGAAGTGCTGGCGAATGCGACTGTTTACTCGCTTGACATGGGCGCACTGTTAGCTGGCACCAAATATCGTGGCGATTTCGAGCAACGGCTAAAAGCGGTCATGAAACAATTGGCTGAAAAACCAGATGCCATTTTATTTATTGATGAAATTCACACCTTGATTGGTGCGGGTTCTGCCAGTGGCGGTACGTTGGATGCTAGCAATTTATTAAAACCTGCGCTTTCAAATGGCTCACTAAAATGCATTGGCGCGACAACTTACCAAGAATATCGCGGTATTTTTGAAAAAGACCATGCACTATCTCGCCGCTTCCAAAAAGTGGATGTGACTGAGCCAAGCGTAGCTGAAACCATTGAGATTTTGAAAGGCTTGAAATCTCGCTTTGAAGAGCATCACCATGTGAAATATTCTGCGTCTGCACTCACCACAGCGGCAGAGCTTTCAGCCAAATACATTAACGACCGTCACCTGCCTGATAAAGCGATTGATGTGATTGATGAAGCCGGTGCTGCACAACGTATTTTGCCAAAATCAAAACAGAAAAAAGTCATCGGCAACAAAGAGATTGAAGACATCATCGCTAAAATTGCGCGCATTCCGCCCAAAAATATTACTGCAGATGATAGAAGCGCACTTAAAACGCTGGAACGCGATTTGAAGGCGGTCGTATTCGGCCAGGATAAATCGATTGAAGCACTTACTTCAGCCGTAAAAATGGCGCGCAGCGGCTTGGGCGGCAACAATAAGCCCGTTGGCAGCTTTTTATTCAGCGGCCCTACCGGCGTTGGTAAAACCGAAGTCGCCAAGCAATTGGCCTATATCATGGGCATTGAGCTGATTCGCTTTGACATGAGTGAATACATGGAACGCCATGCGGTGAGCCGCTTAATTGGTGCCCCTCCCGGCTATGTCGGATTTGAACAAGGTGGTTTGATGACAGAAGCCATTACTAAGCATCCGTATTGCGTGTTGTTGCTGGATGAAATTGAAAAGGCCCATCCAGATATCTTCAACATTCTGTTGCAGGTGATGGATCATGGCACGCTCACGGACAACAATGGCCGCAAAGCGGACTTTAGAAACGTGACCATTATCATGACCACCAATGCGGGCGCAGAAAGTTTATCTAAATCCAGCATGGGCTTTACCACCGCCAAACAGGTGGGTGATGAACAGGCTGATATCAAACGATTATTCTCGCCAGAGTTCCGCAACCGCTTGGATGCAACCGTGTCATTTGCCCCATTGAACCATGACATTATCATTCGCGTGGTAGATAAATTCTTGATTCAATTAGAAGACCAATTGCATGATAAGAAAGTGGAAGTGACTTTCAGCGATGCGCTAAAAGCTTACTTGGGCAAAAAAGGCTTTGACCCGCTGATGGGCGCGCGACCAATGTCTAGATTGATTCAAGACACGATTCGCAAAGCGCTGGCAGATGAATTGTTGTTCGGCAGACTTGCCAACGGCGGCAGTGTGCATGTGGATATTGATAGCAAAGATGAGGTGAAACTCATATTTGCTGAAGATAAAACATCACCAGAAAGTGCGCTGGCAACGACCGTATAACTCACTGCAATTCAAGCACAAAACTGTGCTGATTGAATACACCTTCCAATCACCTGCTCTGTAAGCCTTATAAATAAAGGCTTACAGAGCAGTAAAATTATCTCGCAGAAAAACCAGCCCTAAAAATATGTTTTTTGGTGCAGCAAATTCTACTAATTTGATTGCTTTTCCATGATGCTGATAAATAGCTTAGACGTCACCAACTGATTGAGCCATGCCTTTAAATGTGCATATGGCGAAGCTTCAAACCAAGCAGCATCAACACCGGAAAATTGCCGAATAAATGGAAAAATCGCAATATCAGCTAAGCTTATTTGGTCGCCAAGTAAAAATCTGGTTTTTGCTAAACTTTCCTCTAGTTTGGCCAAAAACACTTCGCCTTGCTCACGATAAACTTCTACAGGATTTTCAGGAAAACGAATCGCGTATTTATATTTATCCAACGCTTGCTTAAAGCTGCCATCATTTTCAGCAATTAACGCTTGCGTTTTGGAAATGTCTGCATTCAGCCAGCCTTGTACATCCTGTTGCTGTAACGCCCATTGCATAATTTCTAAACTCTGCTCTAACACTCTGCCATTGGGCAACACCAACACAGGCACCGTGCCTTTCGGCGAAACCTGTAACAGATGCTCGGGCTTAACTTTAAGTGAAATTTCGATAATGTCTACATCAACCCCGGCGTATTTGAGCGCCATGCGTGCGCGCATGGCATAGGGACAACGGCGGTAAGAATAAAGTAAGGACTGTGCTAAACCGCTCAACAGCTAACCTAGCGTTTTACAAATATCGTGAACCAGTGTCGGGCCTTTATAAATCAGCCCGCTATACACTTGCACGAGGTCTGCGCCAGCCGCGATTTTTTCTACCGCATCTGCCCCACTTAAAATACCACCCACACCAATAATCGGCACCGCGCCTTGCAAACGTTGCGATAATTGCTGAATGACTAAAGTGGATTTTTCACGCACAGGCGCACCAGACAAACCACCAGCTTCTTCGGCATGCTCCATGCCTTGTACCATGTCGCGAGCTAATGTCGTATTAGTCGCAATCACGCCGTCAATTTTATGCTGCATCAACAAATCAGCAATTTCATTCACTTGCTCTTGCTCTAAGTCTGGTGCGATTTTTAAAGCCACTGGCACATACTTACCATGCTGATTCGCCAGCTTGGTTTGCTCTAATTTAAGTGTAGCTAGTAAGTTGGATAACGCTTCTTTTTCTTGCAAAGCGCGTAAATTTTTAGTATTTGGCGATGAAATGTTCACCGTAATGTAACTCGCATAGGCATAAACTTTTTGCATACAAATCAAATAATCATCTACCGCATTTTCCATTGGCGTATCAAAGTTTTTACCAATGTTAATACCCAGCACGCCTTTGAATTTTGCCGCTTTTACGTTTTCAATTAAATTATCCACACCCAAATTATTAAAACCAAAACGGTTCACAATGCCCTGCGCCTCGCGTACGCGGAATAAGCGCGGCTTAGGATTACCAGGTTGGGGGCGCGGTGTGACGGTACCCACCTCAATAAAACCAAAACCCAAAGCTGCCATACCATCAATCACCGCAGCATTTTTATCCAAACCCGCAGCCAAACCGACAGGGTTAGGAAACGTAATCCCCATCACTTGCCGAGGCCGACAAACAGGCGGCGCAGGATACAATTTTAACGCACCCAAACGCTCAGCAGTTTTTAAGGATTTTAACGTGAAGTCATGAGAAGCTTCAGCATCAAACTGAAACAAGAGAGGGCTTGCGTGTGAGTAAATATTCATACCATGATTTTACTGCATTCTGTAAGTTAGCCAAAATCGGCGCGGTAACATACTGGCCGGGGGTAGCCCGACGGCTAATCACTTTCTTTTGTTTGTGCAAAAGAAAGTAATCAAAGAAAATCACACCCTGCCCCACGGCCTAACGGCTTCCTTGCGCTACTCGGCACAAAGGGCAGCAATCGAAACTCGCCCTAACAAGCCACACAAAAAGTGGCTTGTCGCGGAACTCAAACAGCCAATTGCTTACTACTCCCTTTATACCTGCGTTGCTCAGCGTAGTGCAAAGGGGAAAGTTGAAACATTGGCGCAGCTAAGCTTTTAATTCAAAACTACCACTCGTTGGTTTTGATTTTAAATCCCCTGCTACCGCGCCTGAAATTTATCTTGTTTTGGGAGGATGTCGGTAAGCGGCTGTTTGAGCGAAGCGAGTTTCCGCTTGCCGCCTCAAAATAAGATTAATTTCAGGAAACAAGCGGTAGGGGGTAGCCTTTTCTTTGGTTTCTTTCTTTTGGCTAAGCAAAAGAAAGAAACTAGCCAGTCGCGCGAGAGCGACAATCGTTGCAGTTCCAATTTGTATTGGTTAGTATAAGTCTGTTTTTAACTATTTGGCTCAAGCGCTTCAGACATGAAACTTATCTATTTCGACGAGTCAAAGAACGAAAAAAATTATAATCATTATCACTTAGGAGCTGTCTGTATCGACGACTCGGCGCTTCTAGAAGTCGAAGGGCTTATGCAACAAGTCGCTCTTGAAGCGTTCGGAACAGCTGAACTTTCCAGTGACACCGAATTTCACGCGGCGGAAATATTCCATCGAAAGAAAAACTTCAAGTCATGGGTTGACTTTGGGAAACGGGTCGAGCTACTCGGAAAGCTCGCTGACATTCTTTCTCGCGAGGATGTTCAGTTGATAGACATACAGATTAACTGTGCATTGTTGCACGAAGGGCAGTTGGCCGAAGAAATTGCCTTTATGTTTCTTTGTGAACGCGCTAACGACCTAGTTTGCGCTCAGAAATCTGTTGGAATGCTCATCGGCGACCGCGAAAGCGATCGACTTGCCGCTAGACATGCAACTACACTGTCCAGCTATCGTGCTCAAGGCACTAACTTTGCATACGGACGGGAGATAAAAAACTTGGTTGACTCGGTTCACTTCACTCAGTCTCACTTGAGCCGTTTTCTTCAACTTGCAGATGCCTATGTTTGGATTCAACAATTTCGCAACCGAAATCACGGCTCTACAGACGAATATCACAAATCAGTCTTTGCGATGCTTAAGCAAAAAAACTTGAGCCCCTCAAAATATAAAGAGTGGCCAAAGCAATGACCATAAAATGACTACACAACCCACTTTATTCAAACTCTATCCCAACGCCACTTCCACCAAATTATCACTAAACGTCGTCGAATGCCCCATATCCCCAAACTCCGCTGAACTAATACAGTTCACCGTCCCATTATTCAACTGCCGCCAATAACCAAGCGTTGCCACAATAATCCCTGCATTCACATCATCAGAAATTTTAGCCACACCTGAAAATTCACCACGACCATTAAACACTTTCACCACATCTCCCGCTTTAATATTTCTTGCGGTGGCATCTAACTGATTAATCAACACAAACTGCTCGCCCTGCCCTTTGATTTTATCTTCCACATTGGCATAACAAGAATTTAAAAAGCCATGACTCTTAGGCGAAATAATATTGAGCGGATATTTTGCTGCCAATTCTGGGTTGGTATCTGGTGTTTCGCGCGATTCCACGTAATCTGGCAGTGGGTCTAAATCTTCTCCGGGTTGAAAGCCTTCATACATTTGGCGGAAAGGCCCAGCCACAAAGTTTTTAGCACCCTCTGTCATCAACTGGCATTTACCGCTTGGGGTGGGGAACTCACCTTTAGCATGACGGGCGCGCACATCTTTGTCACCAAAGGCTTTTAAGCGAGCAAAGCCATGTTTGCGCAGGTAATCTAAATCAATGCCGTCACAGGTGGGTGAATTCCAATCGACGTAGTTTTCTAGGCATTCGGTATCGTTCCATTTAAAGTTGTCTTCTTCATAGCCCATCAACTTGGCTAAACGCCTAAAGATTTCATTATTCGGAATCGCCTCACCAGGTGGCTCAATGCATTTTTCATTGTAGGTGAGGTATAAATGCCCCCAAGACAGCACCATATCTTCCATCTCCGCGCCCATGGCGGCTGGCAGGACAATATCGGCATACGCGGCGGTGTCAGACATAAAATGTTCAGCCACCACCAAGAATAAATCTTCATTCGCCAAGCCTTTGGCAATCTTGTCAGTTTCTGGTGCTTGAGTGAGTGGGTTGGTGTTCCACACCATCACAGATTTAAGCGGTGTTTTTAAATTAAGCTCGCCTAATAACGCACGACCAAACTGCAAGTTATTCACTACTGGCGTGCCCTCTGGAATCAAATCTGGGCGTGAAATCACATCAAATTTATAAGGGTGCTCCCACACGGGGAATTGCAGCGCACCACCGCCCACATGGCGCCACGCGCCTATGAGTGCAGGCAAGCAACTCACCGCGCGAATGGCTTGACTACCGCCGTAATTGCGCTCTAGTGCCACCCCAAGGCGAATAGCCGCTGGTGGCGTGGTGGCATACTCACGCGCAAACTTGCGAATGTCATCTGCCGGGATACCTGTAATTTCTGCCGCCCATTCTGGCGTTCTCGTTTTAGCACGTTCGGCAAGCTCTTTGTAACCTACGGTGTAATTATCCACGTAGTCTTGGTCAACTAGGTCCTCTGAAATTATCACGTTCATCATCGCCATGGCGAGCGCACCGTCGGTGCCAGGTTTTGGCGCAATATGCCAATCAGCTTCTTTAGCAGTTTTGGATGCGTATGAATCTACTACCACGACTTTGGCGCCTTTTTTCTGCGCTTCGTGAATAATATGCCAATGGTGTAAATTTGTTGAAACTGAGTTACATGCCCAAATGACAATGTATTTAGAATGCGAGAAACTTTCCGGGTCTACGCCTGCGGTTGGTCCAACAGTGAGTAACCATGCGGTACATGAACCTTCACCACAAAAGGTACGTTCACACACGGTCGCACCCATGCGGTTGAAAAATGCATCACCACCATTTAAACCATGCACCAATCCTTGGTTGCCCAAATAACTGTTCGGCATAATGGCGTGTGGGCCGTCTTCTGCAATGATTTTTTTCCATTTGGCTGAGATTTCAGTCAGCGCTTCATCCCAAGTAATACGTTTAAATTGCTTAATACCTTTAGGCCCTGTGCGCTTAAGCGGGTACAGCAATCTATCTGGGTGATAATGACGTTTTTCGTAATCTTTGAGTTTGACACACAAACCGCCACGCGTCATGGGATGCTCTTTGTTGCCAGTAACTGAGATGAGTTTATTACCTTTTACCGTATAGACCATGCTGCAGGTATCTGGACAATCGTGTGGACAACCACCATGAAAAGTTTTAATGGAAGTATCAGTTGGCGCATTCATTGTTCTCTCCTCAAAGAATCAACTTGCAAACAAATGTGGATAACAAACATTCTTATTTTCAAAAACAATATATACCAACCTGTATAGCAATGCAATGGCATAATAGTTACTCAGAATATCTCTAGTCAATTCGAACAAAATGAACGCAAAAAATAAACCATTACAATTACTCGGCGGCATCACAACCAAAGCATTTTTAGCAGAATATTGGCATAAAAAACCTTTACTCATCAAAAATGCAATCCCGCATTTCACGGGCCTACTAAGCCCAGAAGAGTTGGCTGGTTTGGCTTGTGAAGACGAAGTGCAATCGCGTATTGTGGAAGAAATTAACGGTGTTTGGCATGCCAGGCACGGCCCATTTGATGATGAAGATTTTGCGGCACTTCCTGATCAGCCAAACCCGAATCACCGCTGGACATTGCTGGTACAGAGCGTCAACCACTACCTGCCTGAGGCCAGCGCCTTATTGCAACAATTTGATTTTATACCCCACGCAAGGCTGGACGACTTGATGGTAAGTTACGCACCTGACGGTGGCGGTGTTGGGCCGCATTTTGATAGTTATGATGTGTTTTTATTACAAGGCCAAGGCAAGCGTTTGTGGCGCATCAGCGAGCAAACAGATTTAAGCCTTGTTGAAGGTGCGCCTTTGCGTATTTTAAAACACTTTAACACCGCACAAGAGTGGCTACTTGAAGCGGGCGATATGCTTTATTTGCCGCCACATCTGGCGCATTGGGGCATTGCCGTGACTGACGGTAAAACCGATTGCATGACGTATTCCATCGGTTTTAGAGCGCCCAAGCAGCAAGAGCTTGCCAGTGAATTTTTAGGCTTTATGCAAGACAAAATCAATCAAGAAACCACAGCATATGCCGGTGTGTATCAAGACCCAGATTTAACGCTGCAAGTGCACCCTGCCGAAATCAGTGATGACATGGTGAATAAAGTCAGTGCCATGCTGAGTGCGATTCAGTGGTCTAGCCAGGATGTCGCCACATTCTTAGGGACTTATCTTTCTGAGCCAAAAGCGGATGTTGTTTTTGAAGCCAATAAACAGATGAAACTCGCCACCTTTCGTGAAAAAATCGCAAAAACCGGCTTGTGTCTTGATCTTAAAAGCCAGATGCTATTTTTTTCGAACCATTTTTTTATCAATGGTGAATGGGCTGATTTTTATGGCATATCTGCCGAACGTCTGAAAGCATTGGCAAACCATCGCAGCTTAGATGCAGCAAGCATTGAAGATGACAAATTGCTACAACAACTTTATGATTGGTACATTGTCGGTTACATCAATATTCGATAACTTTTTACTTTTTTGAATACTTTATGGACAATTTCACAACATTAGTCCCCAATGAAATCATTGCTGGCGAGCGCCTTTACGAGGCGGCCATCGATCTCATTTTGGCCAGCGCGCAAAGTGAACTGCTGATTTTTGACCAAGACTTGCGTCATGGTGATTTTGCCAGCTTAAAGAAGTTTGAGCTTTTTCAACGTTTTTTAAGTGACAACCGCAATAGCCGTTTAACCATTGTTTTACAAAACACCACCTTTTTTCAGGAAAAATGCCCGCGGCTTTATAAGTTACTGGCTATATATGGCCACAAAATGACGGTATATGAAACCAACAATACCGCTAAACACGCCAAAGATTGCTTTATATTAGCTGATCAGCAACATTTCATTAAACGCATTCACATCGATCAGGCGCGTTTTAAATATGCCTTTAATGATGCTGATTCTGTCTTACAGTTACAATCACGCTTTCAGGATTTACTGGAAGCCACAGAAACCACCGTGTCTGTGACTCGGCTTGGACTCTAATATGCCCACTGCAACACTACGCCGCTTATGTGCCTGTCTATGGTTTTTGTTTGCCATGTTGTCTACAGTTACGGCAACGGCCACTACTGAATTTAAAATTATCACCCTGCAACACCGCTTTGCAGAAGATTTATTACCCATGATTCAGCCGTTAGCCGGCGAAGATGGCGTAGTCACCGGCATGCAAAATCAGCTGATTATCCGAGCGCAGCCAGAAAGACTGGCTGAAATTGAGCAAGTGATTGCCAGCATGGACGTGGCGCGCACCAATTTAAAAATTACCGTGCGTCGGCAAAATCAATTAGACGCTTCACAAAGTGTTGTTGATATCAGTGGTCGTAAGCGCATTGGCAATGTGGCCATTAGCACCAACCGTTATCCAAGGCGCGCTCGCGATGGTGCACAAATAGATATTCAAAACAATAACAGCACATCAAAACAAAATAACCAGCAATTTATTAATGTGGTGGATGGCGAATTTGCCTTTATACAAGTGGGGCAATCGGTGCCATTTACCCAAGAATGGCACACGTTCACACATCGCTATACACAAGTGCAACGCACCACAGAATTTTTCAACATTTCAACGGGTTTTGCAGTACGTCCGCGTAGCGTTGGCGCGCAAGTTGAACTCGACATTACGCCAAGAATTGCGCAACTCAACCAGCAAGGTTTTATTGATTTTGAGTCACTTCGCACGGTGGTGCGGGTAAACAAAGGCGAATGGTTTGATATTGGCGGCACCATGCAGCAAAATGATGAAGTCAGTCGTGCCATTTTAAGCTTTAAAAACAAAGCACAAACACACAATCAAGCGCTTAGCATTCGGGTAGATGACTAAAAAGTTGTAAAAATAAGACTTTTTCTCACGTTTTACCCCTAACTCTTTAAAAATAATCACTTTATTTTTAATTTCTACTGGTTTTATTTCAAAATACTGGTAGAATTCGCGCCACTCGGTATAGCGCTTAAGGACAACCTTTTCGCAAAAATCGAAAAAAGTTTTTTTAACTCGTGATATAAACCTTAAGGAAATAAAATGACACGTTCTGCTCTACTTGCTGCATTATTGGCTCTTGCATTAACTGCTTGTGGCGAAAAACCTGCTGAAGCTCCTGCTGAAGCTGCACCTGCTGCTGAAGCTGCACCTGCTGCTGAAGCTGCACCTGCTGCTGAAGCTGCACCTGCTGCTGAAGCTGCACCTGCTGCT
>Ga0208694_1002861_pt1 | contig 17442 bp, 14 predicted proteins | sample AD_UKC078_MetaG_FD_184442 | JGI IMG/M metagenome (GOLD analysis project Ga0208694, IMG submission 184442) | Active sludge microbial communities of municipal wastewater-treating anaerobic digesters from USA - AD_UKC078_MetaG (SPAdes) (version 2) | ecosystem: Engineered > Bioreactor > Anaerobic >...
AACGCATATGTGTCATTTTTTTAATTTAACGCATATGTGTCAAATTATTCTTAGCCCCATATGCGTCGAATTTTCTCCTCGCCCCAAAAAAACCGACGGGCGCATTTTTAAGGAATAAATTTTTTTATAAATTGCAATTATATAAATAAAATCGTATAATCTATTGTCGTAAAAAAATTGGAGAGAGTAAGATGCGTTTTAGAAAAACATTCTTCCTTCTATCTATTATCTGTTTAGTAACTTTGTCGCTTTTTGCCGAGAAGATCGACGAGGAGAACGCGCTCGCTTTTCTTTCCGGGAACTATATTCTCATAGGGAAGAAAATCAATTCCAAAAAGACATATTCGGGTAGAATACGGTTGCAGTATAATGAAAAGGAAAAGCGCCTTGATATTAAAAGAGTAGTCGCCGGCGTTATGTCCGAAGGCATAGCGACTATAGAATACGCTTTGTCCGACCAAATACCCGTATTAAAGATCAAATTTACGGAGAAAAACGTCAAGTATGAAGGGGTGTTTTTATGGAGAGGCGATTTGGATAATTTTGGTAGAATTTCCGGTTATATTTACTTTGCCAACGATCAATCGGTAGAAGATCCGGGACTTGAGGCGTATTTTATAAGCCAAGACGATTAAAAAAATAACTCTTTACATATTTCGCAAAATTTGTTTATATTTAATTAAATTTATGATATAAATTAAGTTATTATTATTTTGGAGAAAATTATGGCTAACGCTGACAATATTAAGAGTATAATTAGCGAGATACAGACGCATTACGACAAAAATCTAAATAGTAAATATGTTAAAAATCTCTCTTTAAAGCTCGATATACCGGCGACGATCAACCAGGATAAGAATATCGTTTTAGTTAACGATCTTATATATATCGATTCGAAAGGCTCGATTGAAGATCTTTATAACGGTATTAGGGCGGTTAATTATTACGTCAAAGAGATAGAAAAAAATGTTTTGCCTCATTTATCAAATTATGCGTCCAGCGTTGTATCGACTAACGAAAATGATAAAATTCTACAACAGATGGCTATAAAAAATTATCCGATGAACATTCAGATACTAAAAGACATGATTCAAAAGTTGTTTATTTTTGTTTACGATTTTGATAAACTTAACTTTTCAAAAGAGCCGGCCTATCTGAAGGTGAGAAATTTTAGCGAATTGGAAGAGATGTATCTTTCCGGAAATAAATAAAACATAAGCTGTTTTCTAGTAGTAGATAATATCCGTTCTCTTTTGTTTGTCGTCGTTTCCGTCGAATTCGAAAGTAAAATCGAGAGATATGTTTCTGATCAAATCTTGCGTTATTATCTTAGCGCCTTCGTAAGTAACGTGTTTTCCATCGCTAAGGCGTATTTTTACAAGAACTCCGTCAATTTTTAAATAGTCCGCATATCGTCCCGCGTCCGAGAGTTTTTGAGATATATCGAAAAATTTAACGTTAGCAAAGTTTTTACAGACGTCTGAAAATATTTGATTGAGTTTTAACATTCTCTTGTTGTATCTATCGTCTCTCATAATCGGAACGCCCAACCAATAAACTTTAGTAATATTCTCAGAAAGCAAACTTACGAATTTTTCGGCTCTTTCGCGGTAAATATTATTCCAATTTTCAGAGTTTACAAAATATTTTATTCCGTTTTCTTCGATGTCTTGAGCGTCGTTCATACCCAAAATACATATCGCCAGATCGAAGCGGTATTCGCTTAACAACTTCTCCGTCTCCAGGGGCCAGTTGAAAAAATCAGGTCTCGATAAACCGGAGGAGTAATTTGCTAAAGTATACGTATAAATTGAATTGTTATTAGCTAAAGAGGCGTTTATCATCGACGAAAAGGCTTCTTTCATCATCGAATCTCCTAAAAGCAGGATTTTAAGCTTGTTTTCTCTTGAAAAGTAGGTTTTATCGTCCGACGCGTCCTGAGAATATGATAAATCTTCAACAACCTCCGGAGAGACCTCTTCGACGCCGGAATATTTTAGAAATTTTTCTCTTACTACGGAATACGGTATTCCAAATCCGAGTTTTTCGGAGAATTGATTAATAGGCGATAGTATTTTCATAGCGGCGGTTCGGAAACGACCTATATCGAGTCTTTCCGCCCATTGATATAGCGCTTTTGAGTTAAAAGTAAGGGCAATAACTATTATTATAAATAAAATTAAGTAAACATCAATCAATTTATATTTTTTCATATTATTCCAAATAGTTAAAATTGAAAGTAGATAAAAGGCGCTACCCCTTCCGGCGAAAACGAGCTCATCGCTACAAAAAACAAGCCCGCCGCGACCCCGATAACGGGTATCGGTATTTTTTCAAAAACTTTTTTTACGGTAAACGAAAATTTATCCGGTATAAAATGAACCGCGATACCGGTAAATATCAAAAACAAAACAAACGGGGTAATAGTCGTTATTTCGACGCCAAAATTTGCAAACGATTTGATATACTCCATAGAAGATGTTAGCGTTGGAGATCTGAAGAAAATCCAGCAGAAACAGACAAAATTGAATGTTAAAAATACCGATAGCGCTTGAACTGCAATATTTTTCTTTTGATAGTTTTTTTTATCTTGATTGATCCATCTTTCAACCGCCAGATAACCTCCGTGTAAGCCTCCCCAGATAATAAAATTAAAAGAGGCTCCGTGCCACAGACCGCCGAGCAACATAGTTATCGCTAAATTAATATAAGTTCTAATTTTACCTTTTCTCGATCCGCCGAGCGGAATATAAAGATAATCTTTTAACCAGCTCGATAAAGATATGTGCCACCTTCTCCAAAACTCCTGCAGAGTTTGAGATTTGTAAGGATGATCGAAATTCTTAGGAAATTCGTATCCAAAAAGATGCGCGACGCCGATCGCTATATCGCTATAAGCCGAAAAGTCGCAATATATCTGAACGGCGTACCCGTAAACTGCAAGTAGAACTTCTATCGAAGAGTAAGCTCCGGGATTTGCAAAAACTTTATCGACTAAAAGCGACGCAAGATAATTGGCGACTATCATTTTCTTAAATAATCCGGCAAAAATTAATATCGTCGCCTTATCTAATTTTATATTATTAACGTCCGGAATTTTGTCTAACTGCGGGATAAAGTCTTTAGCCCTGACTATCGGACCTGCGACTAACTGCGGGAAGAAAGATATAAATAGAAGAATATCTATGGGAGATTTGCAGTATCCGATCTCGCCTCTGTAAACGTCGATAACGTAGCTCATCGCTTGAAACGTAAAGAACGATATTCCGACGGGCAGTACAATATTTAATAACGGGATATGAGTATCGATCCCAAAACTCAGGAGCAAATTGTTGAAAGATGTAACAAAAAAGCCGTAATATTTAAAAAAACCTAAAACTGCAAGATTTAAGATTACCGAAATTATTAGCGTAATTTTTTTTAACCTATCGCTTTTAAAAACGCCTATCAAATAACCGAATATATAATTCGACGCGGAGCAGGAAAAAAGCAAGAACATAAATCTCCAATCCCAATATCCGTAGAAAAAGTAACTTGCAATAGTTAGAATGATTTTTCTGAGAAGATTAAATTTTATAGTCGCCCAATTCAACGAGAATACGATTATAAAAAAAAGGGCAAACTCTATAGTCGGAAATAACAAACCCAAAGCCTCGCAAATAACTATTATTCATTATTTTATCAATGCGCCGCTTAATCTAGCAAAAAATAAGATATTAGTAAATATATTTTGAGCGAAAAGAACGCTGTCGGTTTTTTGCGGCGGGAGAAATTGACGCATATGTGTCAAACCAAAGCCGCATATGTGTCAAATTAAAATGACGCATATGATGTTGAGAATAATTTGACACATATGGAACGCATACGTTTCTAGATGAAAAATTCGACGCATATGCGTCAATTTTTTATACGACAATTGTCGCGCGTTATAGACGCGATGAGTCTCGATAAAAACAGGAATTCCCGTTTTGAATATACTAAAATACTAAACACAGTTCATGCCGCGACCTTATCGGGGCTTGCGTCGCTAAGAATAAAACGCCCATATGTGTCAATTTTCTCCCTAAGAATTCTATGCATCATATGTGTCAATTTATTTTTCACCCCGCCGCAAAGATGTTCGTCGTCCTTGATGGGAGAAGAACTCGCTTTTTAAGATAAAAAAATTATTGTTGATTTTTGAGATTATTAATAGTAATTATCAATTAATTTTGATTTTTAAAAGCCAGCCGTCGACGTCGACTACTGGCGGGGCGGAGCGCGAAATGAGGTTTATCGTTAAGAAATCTGATATTTTCGGAACCGTCGATATTCCGGCTTCCAAGTCTCATACGATAAGAGCGTTGTTTTTCGCCGCTCTAGCGGACGGGGAAAGTAAAATAATCAAACCGCTTTTGTCGGAAGACGGGCTTTCGGCGCTTAGGGCAATTCAGACGTTTGGCGCCCGGGTAAAAAAAATTGACGACTACTTTTTGATAAAGGGCGTTTCGGGGCGCCTTCAAATTCCGGATAACGTTATCGACGCGGGCAATTCTGGCACGACGATGAACGTTTCGTTATCTATCGCGTCGCTCGTTAATGGATATACCGTTTTAACGGGGGATTCTCAGATCAGGAATCGGGATATATCTCCGCTGGTTGCGGCTCTTAATAATATAGGAGCTTCCGTTATTACTACAAAAAACAACGGCAAACCCCCGGTTATCGTAAAGGGTAAAGCTACGGGGGGATATACGCGCCTCGACGCGACCAGTTCTCAATTTCTTACTTCGCTTTTAATCGCGTCTCCGCTTATGGAGAGAAATACGACTATTGATCTTAATATTCTCAACGAAGTTCCTTACGTCGAGATCACGCTATGGCGGCTGGACAAACAGGGGATAAAATATCAAAACGACGGTTTTAAGCAGTTTATCATACAAGGGAATCAATCTTATAAATCTTTTGAAGAGACGATACCTGCGGACTTCTCCAGCGCGGTTTTTTTTATGGCGTTAGCGGCAATCGGAGGGGGCGAGATTACCATGAAAAATCTCGATATGACCGATAAACAGGGGGATAAACGCGTTGTCTCTATTTTGCAGGAGATGGGCGCTAAGGTTGCGATAAAGCCCGACGGGATAACGATAAAAGGGGGCGGTCTCAAAGGCGTAGAAATCGATATGAATTCCATACCGGACGCTTTGCCGGCGTTGGCGGTAGTAGGGTGTTTTGCCGAAGGGGAAACGAGATTGCTGAACGTAGTTCAGGCTCGCAATAAGGAGACCGATAGAATAAGAGTAATGCGCGAGGAGCTTACGAAAATGGGCGCCGATATTGAAGAGCTTGAGGACGGGCTTGTAATAAGGAGAAGCAAATTGAAATCGGCGTCGGTCGACGGGCGAGGCGATCACAGAGTAGTTATGGCTCTTGCAATAGCCGGGCTTTGCATAGAGGGGACGACCGCGATTGATACCGCCGAAGCGGCGTCCGTAACATTTCCAAACTTTGCCGAGCTTATAACTAAGATCGGCGGAGATATATCTACAAATTAAAATAATTTTTGGGACGCCGATTTACGGACGGCGCTATATAAAAAAAGAGATAGAACGTATAAGCCGGGTTCTGTGTAAAACAGTCATCTATCTGGACTATTTATTGCTAAATAGTTCTCGCCGCCTACCCGAGCGGTATATAGCGGGACGCTCGTCCGCTCTGCTTGACGTTGCTCCCGACGGGGCTTGCAAGACATAGATATCGCTATCTATTCGGTAAGCTCTTACCTTGCCATTTCACCCTTACCGCGTTTGAAAACAAACGCGGCGGTATATTTTCTGTTGCGCTATCCGTCGCCCGGCCGTTACAACCGGACGCCTGGACGTTATCCAGCGTCGTTCCCTGCGGAGCCCGGACTTTCCTCCGCCGGAGTATAAAAATTATAAACCGGCGGCGACTGTAAGTTCTATCTCTCCATTATCTTTCAAATCCATCGCTTTATTAGCCATTTTATCGGCTAATCCGTTTTGTTCTCTTAAAATATGTTTTATTTCAAAAGAATTTAGTTTGTCGATTAAACTTTTCGCTTCAATATAGTATTTTTTTAAATTTTCGTTTTTTACTTTGTAAACGCCGTTTATCTGGTTGCATAACAGTTCGGAGTCGGAAAAAACTTTTATATTTTTAACGTTATTCTCAAGCGCGACGGTTATACCGATTATCAGGGCGGAATACTCCGCTTCGTTATTGGTTTTTACGCCTAAGTATCTGTAAAAACCGGAGCGTTTGCCGTTGTTATCGAGGATTACTCCCGCTCCGGCGTCCCCCGGATTGCCCCTCGAGCCGCCGTCTATATATATAACCGTTTTGTCGCTAATAATATAGCCGTCTAATATGCCGACGATTTCTTCCTCTTTTACAGAAAAAAACTTCGATAACTCGCGCTTTATGATACTATTATCTCTTGAAGCTGTCAGTATGTCATTAATTGAGGGAGTCGGCATTAAAAGCGCTCTTACTCTTCGGATTCGAAGAAATCGTCGTTATCTTCAAAATCTTCGATATTAAAAATATCCTCGTCGCCCTCGTTATAAAATAGTATTCTCGAACAATTAGGACAAAATTGAATTTTGTTGCCGCTACGAATTTCGTTAATGAATTCCGGCGGCAATATCAAGTGACATCCGTTGCAATGACCTTTAGAAACGGTTACGATTCCCTTGCCGTCTTTGTTTTTTACTATTTTTTCAAATTTATACTTAAAGCCTTCGTCCACGTGTTGAATTAGTTCTTCTTCTTTGGCGTTAAGTTTATCCAATTCGTCTTTAATTTTATCTAATTCGCCGTTGACTCTCTCTTGTTCTTTGGTTATTTCGTCTTCGTGTTGTTTTATAGAAATTTCGTCCTTTTCCAACGCGCTTCTGAGGTCTTCGATTACTCTTTGATCTTGTAAAAGTTGAAATTTGTACTCTTCTTCCTTTTGTATGGAGTAAGTTTTTTCTTTATCCAGCGCTTCGTACTCTCTATGAGATTTAATTACTTTGGTTTTTTCTTCAATGTTTTTTTGTTGAAGATTTAACTCCCCCATTTTTCTCTGATTGGCGTAGATGCTCTCTTCTAACTTTTTAAATTGCGTGTGTTTATTGAGGTAAGATTTTTTTAGTTTATTCAAGATCTCATTTTTTGAGGAGAGAATCTTCGGCAACTCCTCTATTTTTTCTTCCAGTTTAAATTTTTCAGTCAATATAGATTGATACTCCAAAATTTGATCGTAAGTTTCGTTAACGTTCATATTACTCTCCCTTTATTATCCGTTGTCTTTATGATCTTTTAATTTTCTAAGTCGAACCGGATGCCTCAATTTTCTGAGAGCCTTAGCCTCGATTTGTCTTATTCTCTCTCTTGTAACGTTGAAAATATCGCCAACTTGCTCCAGAGTTAAAGAATAACCGTCTTCAAGTCCGTATCTCATTTTTAAAACATCCTGTTCTTTTTTAGTCAAAGTTTTGATTACTTCGCTGAGCTGTTCCTGAAAATCCTTAAATGTGGCAAAATTCGCCGGATTCTCAAACCCTTTATCTTCAATAAACTCGCCAAGGAGACTATCGTCCTCTTCGCCGATGGGCGTCTCAAGGCTTACCGGCTCGCGGGCTACGTTTTTAACCGATTTAACTTTATTTACTTGCCAATCAAGTTCGGCGGCAATCTCTTCGTCGGTCGGCTCTCTCCCCAGTTTTTGCGTTAGTTGGCGGGCTTCGCGCAACACTTTATTAATTTGCTCTATCATGTGGACGGGCACTCTGATAGTTCTCGCTTGATCGCTTATAGACCTTGTTATCGCTTGTCTTATCCACCATGTCGCGTAGGTTGAGAATTTATACCCTTTTCTATATTCAAACTTATCAACAGCTTTTATCAAACCGATATTGCCTTCCTGCACAAGATCGAAGAAGTGAAGACCTCTGTTAGTGTATTTTTTTGCTATGCTTACAACTAAACGTAAATTCGCTTTAACCAATTTGTCTTTTGCGTTATTTACAAGGAACAGACCTTTAGCGACGTCGTTTCCGGCGCTTTTTAGCTCTTCTATGCTGTTGTCGTACTTAAACTCGATAGATTTTAATCCGGATTCGTTATTTTTGTATTTTTTTATCAATTCTTTGATCTTTTCTATCGACATATTAAACTCGTCTTCAAACTGTCTTTTATCTTTCTCTTTTTCAATGGCTTTTGAGAGGTTTTTCAACTCTTTAGTATCCGTAAAACGAAATTTTTTCAATATTTTTGAGGTCGAGGATTCAAGATCTTCGATTTTCTTCACTACTTTAACAATCTCTTCGGCAATGCTTATTTTATCCTGATTATCTATCTCGTGGTTAAACATTATTTCAAACGTCTCTTCTCTAGTCTTATCGATATCGGCTTTTAGAGCTTGTCTCTCCTCTTCGCCGCGGCAGGTTTTTTGCTTGTTTATCAGAGTCTTAAAATAGAGCGCTTTTTTAACGTAATCTTGCAGTATCTCTTTGTATTTGCTTTTAATTCGTTTCTTTTCAGAAGAGTAATCTCTCGAATCCGACCTTATTGGGACGACGGCTTTGTCGAGGTCTATCGGCTCGGCGCTGATTTTTTCGAGAATATTGTAGAACTCGACGATGGTAACGCCGATTTTTCTGATCGAAACGTTTATTAAACGTTCCCCCTCTTCGATCCTTTGAGCGAGATCGACCTCTTCTTCGCCGTCGAGAAGATCAATTCTTCCGATTTCTCTCAGATAAATTCTTATCGGATCGTCGACAAGAGACGCCGCGCCGCCGGTTATCATCTTTTTTTTGCCGGCTTCTTCGGGGGTAATTTTCTTTTTCGAAAACATCTCGACGTCTATATCTTCGATATTCGAAGTATCTTCTTCCAGCACTCTGATTTGATTGTTTTGTAATAAAATAAAAACGTCGTCGATCTTTCCGGCGTTTATGATATCCTGCGGTAAATTTTTATTTATTTCGTCAATCGTCAACTCTTTCTTTTTCAGTCCAAGTTCTAATAAAATTTTAATTTCAGGAAAATCGGTAATATTTGACATTATATTTTAAGCTCCTGTAACTTTTCAAGTTTAACTATCTCGCTAATAATAAGAGTTTTTTCTTCCTGCAACTCTTTGAGAAGTTCTTCCTCTTTATAAAGTTCGCTAAATTTTATTTTCTTATTTATAGAGCTGCTTTTAACTCTATAATAATTCTTTTTTAAATTAATTATTCTATCTACAATATTATTCAATAATATTTTTTCTTTTTGTATATTATCGAACTTCTTATCTTCAATCATTAATTCAATATCAAACAATCTTTCGTTAATACTTTTTTTTAATTCGTCGTTTTCAAATAAATCTATAAAAAATTTCTTTTCATCTTCTCCATCCTTTTCAATCAAAAAGCTGTACGCTTTTTTACCTACATCCGTCGTAAAATATTCGCTCTCCAAAGAGCTTTTTGTTATAACCTCCTTTCGCTTGGCATACTTCAGTAGATATACCAGCAAATCGATTTCTCTCAACAAAGCCGCGTCCGGTTTTAAATCAGGTTCGTTTTCGCTCGAAATATTTGCGGGCGTCGACGCGGCGCTTTCTTTTGGCGCCGAGTTATATCTGGTCTCTTTTGATAGATATTTCTCATACTCCCTAAAGGTAGTCGAATAATCTATATTCAAAAAAGAGGAAACGCTCTCTATAAGATTTTTCCTTATTACTTCGCTATCCCACAACCTAATGTAACCAAAAAGTAAGTACAACGTCCTTATAAGATTGTTAAAATCCTTCAAATCCTTATTTCTGGTATAATAATATAGAAGAAACTCTATCGGAGTAACTTTCTGTTTTTGATAAATATTAAACGCCTCGATCGTATTGGTTTTAAAATAATCGTCCGGATCGAGATTGTTCGGCAAAACCAGTACGGAAGTTTTGACGTTCTCAATGTTCGCCGCCTCGCTAACCCCCTTTATAGCCCCTTTCATACCAGCTTCGTCCCCGTCGAAAAGAAAAACTATCTCTTCGGCATAGCGCGAAAGAAGTTTGATCTGCTCCTTTGTTATCGCCGTCCCGCATGGGGCTACAATGTTTTTTAATCCGCTTTTAAAACAACTTATCGCGTCCATATAGCCTTCGACTACAAATACGGACTTTTGCGCTTTAATAAAGTCTTTCGATACGGAGATGCCGTATAGATTTTCCCGTTTCCTATAAGCGATAGTCTCCGGCGTGTTTAGGTACTTCGGTTTTGCGTCGGGCTCTAGAGCTCGTCCGCCAAATCCTGCGCATTCCCCTTTATAATTAATAATCGGAAATATAACTCTGTTAAAGAACAACGACCCCAAACCTCTTTTTCCTTGCGAAAAAAGTCCCGTACTAACAAGAAAGTCTGGTTTATAACCTTTTTTAATAAAAAAAGATTCGAGCCTTCCGTATTCTTTCGGAGCGTAACCAATTTTAAATTGATTTATAACATCCGCGTTTATACCGCGCCCCGTTAAATATCTAAGCCCGCCTTCGCCTTCTCTTCTTTTTAGAAGAAAATATTGAAACAACTTAACGACTCTTTCGTTAAATTGAATAACCTCTTCCCTCTTTTTATATTGTTCCGAATCCCTCTCGGTAAAAGAGACGTCTACCCCAGCTCTCGCCGCTAATAACTTTATCGCCTCCGAAAAAGAGACGTTCTCTATCTTCTCAATAAAGCTAATAATATCCCCTTTCTCTCCGCATGAAAAACATCGATATATACCATAATCTTGCGATACGCTAAAAGAGGGATTCTTATCGTTATGAAAAGGGCACAAACCTATCCAATTTTTACCCGACCTTTTTAAGCTACGAACATACTCGCCGACGACTGCAGATATATCCAGCCGATTCTTAATTTCTTTTATGATATCTTTAGAAATCGACAAACTTATGTTCCTCAATATAAAAAGCAATAAGGGGTAGTATAATACATATTGGCGAAAAAATCAAGAATTTTGTGAAGTTTTTTTTTGTAAATCGCTATTTTTTTTGCGGGGTAAAAAATAATTTTACGTAGAATAGGCGTATCTGGGATAATTTTCGATTAGGAGGGCGTATAATAGCCGTTTTTGAGCGGTTATATTTAACAGTTGTGTCATTTTACCCAAAAAGTCGTTTTTCAATTTATCAATCCTTAATTCCTTACCAACAATCTCCAAAAATTCTTCCAACCCGTATTTCATAACGCCGTTATAAAAAAACAGTATAATATCGCGGACTGTCGAAGCCATACCGAATTCGTTATACAAAGAATGCCATCTTTTTATTTGAAGATAGTCCGATTCGCTGATTCTAAGGTATTTATCCAGCCTTTTATTGTCGGTATTATCTATAACGGCGTATTCAGAGCGGCAATTTCCGATTATTCTTTTCATCTTTAGGACTTTTTTGTCAATAAGGCGAAACATAGTTTCAAATAACTCGCTAAACGTATTGATCTTGAACTCTTTTAGTAGAAAATCTATGACAGTATTATTCATAGATTCTGATACTATAAAATGGAATAAGTGTTTTTTGTTTTTCATAAAATTTCCTCCTTTTTCTTTAATATATATAACAACTAAAAGTAGAAAACGCTTTACAAAAATTTGGATAAATTTTTAGAAAATGACAAATAATTTACTAGTTAAAAAAAAATTGACACATATGGAGTATGCGCCGTGACGCGCCCTGATGAAAGCGGGAATTCCCGTTTTGAATATACTAAAACACTAAAACATCCTTCATGCCAAGACCTTATCGGAACCTGCGGCGCTCCCTGGTGAAAATTGACACATATGGCGCTACATACGCCGCGGCGATTTAGAAACTAAACAGATTGTCTTTAGTAATTGTCTTAGACTTCTTTCTAACTACAAGCGCCGACAGAGGTATGTCAAGATCGGTTTTAGGTATATCGATCGTCTCAAGAATAGCGATGTTGTTTTGAAGGTCGGCGTTAAATAGTTTATCCATCGACGACAGATAAGATATTTCAACTCTCGATAATTTTTGTCGTTCATTAATTTTCTGAAAACTAACGATTTCAGCTCCGGCGTCGCGTATAGCGTTTTCAATAGGCTCGACAAAAAGCCACTTTTTATCGTTCCGCTTAGCGTAGGCTAATATCTCTTTTTCTATATCGGTCAAATCTTCCCTAAAAAACCAAAAAGAGGGAATTATAAAAGCTAGTATCCCGCCGACGGATAAATAGGAGATAAATTTAGCCAGATGGGCGTATAAATCCTGAAAACTAACCCCTAACCGCGAAAATACAAAATCAAACTTTTCGGCAAACCCTTGCAAATCAAGTTTCTTTCCGTTAAATTTGAAATTTAATACGTTTAGATTCTTTTTATTTAAAACGCTCTGCAAATATACAAGCCCCGATACAAACGGATCGTCGGATAGAAAGTATCCTTCGTTAAAAAAATCAAGCAGTCGATTGAAATACGGCGAAAAGAAATGAGATATTTCCAAATATTTGTCGGATTTGAGTCCGTCCAGCGGCTCTTTAAAAGGCGCGAGAATATCTTGATACGACGCGGGCGGGTACAACTTGTTTATAGTTTCATAACTATAATTTTCATTTATACTCCCTTTTTCCAGATCAAAAATCATACCGGCTATTATATCTCACCCTCCTTTATGGCGATATTAACTTCAATAGTGCCGAATCTCGAAGCCAAATTAACCGCTATGGTTTTTAGTCTGACGAAGCTGATGCTATATTCCTTGCCGATTATTATCGTAGGGGGGGTTATATGCAAAATTTTATCCTGACCCGAAAGTTGAATTGTAGTTCTACCGGTTATAATATTAGCGACTTCGGCTATCGACGACTCCACGAAGGCGTTGTCTATAACCATGGTACTTTTAGGCGCCAGCGCCTGAGCTATCCTCTGAGCGGTATGATCTTTCAGACTGTAAACTACTTGCCCCTGTATAAATCCGGCAATACCTACGATTATCGATATGTCGTTTGAAGGGGTTGGATCTTCCCTCAAAGATAAGTTTGTCTTTTCGAGTTTGATATTAGCCATCTGCTCAAAAACCTCAATGGCGTTCGATATAAAAGGATTAATCCATTCTGCTTTCATTCATAAACCTCTAATATTTAATAATTATATTTAACCATATAAAAAAAATAACGTCAATAAAATTGTATTTTAATAAAAATATTTTTTTAAGATTTTGGCTTATTAAATTTATTGCGAATAGTAAATATTGTATCCCGTCAGTTTTTTGGGGAATAAAAAATATCTGTTTCATATGTGTCAATTTTATTCTCAACGTCATATGCGTCGAATTTCTCCCCCTCCCCCAAAAAACTGACTAATTACGTAAATATTTATAAATTTTCTTTTCAAAATCTAATTAAAAATATATACTGCCCTATTATGAATAGAGAAAATTTAGCAATTCACAGATTTAGGGACAGTATAGTTGAAACGGTTAGGAACAACAGCGTAGTAGTAATAGAAGCCCCTACCGGATCGGGTAAAACCACGCAGATACCTCAAATTCTTTTCGACGCCGCTCTTAACGGGCAGGGAATAATCGGCGTAACTCAACCGAGGCGCATAGCCGCATGCGGCGTTTCTAATAGGATAGCGTACGAAATGAACGTCGAATTGGGGCGTTTAGTCGGATATAAGATACGATTTGAAGACTATACCTCTCCAAATACCAAAATCAAAATAATGACCGACGGAATTTTACTTGAAGAGTTGAGGAGCGACTTCCTTTTATCCAAATACTCCATTGTTATCGTCGACGAAGCTCACGAGCGCAGTCTGAATATTGACTTCATATTGGGGCTTTTAAAAGATATATTACGGGAGAGACCGGACTTTAAAGTTGTCGTCTCTTCCGCGACTATAAACGCGAAACTTTTCAGCGATTATTTTGACGACGCGCCGATTATTTCAGTCGATACCAAACCGTTTCCTATCGAAATTAAGTATCGCCCTCTTAAAAAGAAAGCGGACTACGAAGAGATGCAATCCGCTATTTATGAAATTGTCGAAAATATAGTATCTACCAACCAAGAAGGGGATATTCTTATATTTTTACCTGGGGAAGATTCGATCAAAGATTGTTGTCGAAGGTTGGAAGCCTTAAACGACGACGAATCTATGGAAATACTTCCGCTCTACGCCAGATTGGGAATAGAGGAGCAAAACAGAGTTTTCGATAAATACAAAAATAAAAGGAAAGTCGTAGTCGCGACAAACATCGCCGAGACTTCGATAACCATCGACGGGATAATATTCGTCATAGATCCCGGATATTCAAAAATTAATTACTACAACCCCCGGACTTTCACGTCGTTTCTTGAAGTTAAGCCGATATCAAAGGCGTCGTGCGACCAAAGAAAAGGGAGAGCCGGGCGCACCGCTCCGGGCGTCGTTTACAGACTATATAGCGAAGAGGATTACAATTCAAGAGAAGAATATACCAAAGAAGAAATATACAGAACGGACCTTTCCGAGGTCGTGCTAAGAATGGCGGATATAGGAATATACAATTACGAGAAATTTGACTTTATTTCTCAACCAAATAGGGGGGCTATCAAATCGGCTGTGGAAACTCTTGTTTCAATCGGAGCTCTCAACGATAGCGATATGATCGCAGAAATCGGCAAAAAGATGGTGGTTTTCCCTTTAACGCCGAGATTGTCGCGCATACTAATCGAGGGGATAAATAACTATCCGGAGATTTTAAATAACCTTATTATAGTAATCTCTTTTTTATCGGCAAAAAGCCCCTTTTTATACCCGGCGGGAGAAGAGATCGAGAGCAGAAACGCTCAAAAAAAACTCTCCATAAAGGGCGGAGATTTTTTCTCATGGATCAATCTTTTTCATAAATATAATAACGCAAAAGATAAGGAAGAATTCGTCAAGAGATACTACCTCGATATTAGAACGATGAAAGAGATATTCAATATTCACAACCAGCTCGTAAGTATGATTTCCGAGAGGAGCGACGTAACCGTCGGGAAGGATTACGACTACAATAAAATAATAAAGTGTATATGCGCGGGGCTAAAACAGTATATCTGCCTAAGAAATAAAAAAAACAAAGGAAACAGTAATAACTATTATTCTGCGACCGAAAAAGAGATACGTATTCACCCCGGTTCTTTTTTATACGGAACGTCTCCGGATTGGATAGTGGGCGGCGAGATTGTGAATACCGGCAGAACGTATATCCGAACGGCCGCTATGGTTCCCGAATCGATTATAAAAGGGGCTTTTTTTGACTTATACGACGTTATAGCCAACAAAAAAGATAAGGTAAAAAAATTTTTACGAGAAGAACAAACCGCTACAAAAGTCAAAGAGAAATTCGTCGACTCCGATAAGATTTTGATACTCGATAAATACTTTGATATAATTGGAGACAAAAAAGTTTCTTACGCTCTGATTCCTTACAATGCGGTAATTCAGTTGAAGTCTCGAAAAGAAAAAGTCCTAAAATATAATTTTAATAATCTTCAAGCGGTTCTTACGTACGGAGAGAGCGTTATACTTAAAGATAAACTCAATTCGCTTCTTCAATATTTCGATAAAATCGATCTGGATAACGGTATAAATAAAAAATGGCCAAAAGGAAAAACTTTTTATTACCCGCAAGATTGGGCGTCGCTTTTTAGATTTATCAAAATATTACTCAAGCCGACGTTTGTTAATAAAAAATCTAAAAATTGCGGATTCTTAACCATAACAGAAAGCGAGAAAGACGTATATAAATTTTATCTTGAAAAAGATTTTTTTACCGCAATCGAAAAATGTCTCGAAGCGGTAGAGAATATTTTTAGTTCAGATCTCGCCGTTTGGAACGACCATGAAAAAAAGATATTAGGCGCCATACACCATAAATTAAATAAACTATCGGAAGAGATGGACGTCTAGCATGAAGATGGTAATCGTCGACAAAGCCAACGAGGGAAAAAAACTATTCCGCTACATCCGAACGCTGGCTCCGTCGATGAAAAACGGCGAAATATTCATGAGCATCCGTAAGGGAAAAATAAAGATCAACAATCGTATCGAAGATCAGGGGTATATATTGAAAAACGGGGACGTCGTTAAGATTTTTTTCCCCGACGAGATAATAAAAAAATATACCGACAACGACCGAAATAAATACCGTTCGATAGATTCTAATATAGACGTAATCTTTGAAGATAAAGATATAATCGTCGTAAACAAACCGGCGGGAATTCTCGTTCATCCTGATAGACGCGAATTTAAAAAAAACTTAGTCGAGTCGGTAAAAGCCTATTTATATAAGAAAAATGAATTCAAGCCCGGCGATTATTTTACCCCGTCGCCCTGTCATAGGCTTGATACAAACACATCCGGTTTGATAATATTTGCAAAGACGCATTTTGCTTTACAAAAAATCTCAACGTTGTTTCGAGAAAGGAACGGCGATAAACTCTATTTGGCTTTAGTATTTGGGAAAATTTCTTCTTCTATATTAATTTCATCGTCTATCGACGCCTCCGAAAATAAAGAGAATAAAGTTGCCGTTAAAGAGGCGCATATTCATAACTTTATCCCTGAAAAATCTAAGTTTATCGAAGAGAATCCCACTCTGTCGGCTACCTATGTCAGACCTTTAAAATACGATTCGCGTCTCTCCTTAGTCGAGATAAATCTCTGGACCGGCAAAAAACACCAGATAAGAGCAAGTCTCGCCGCGGCGCTTCATCCGTTAATCGGCGAGAGAAAGTATTATACGTCCCAATCGCTCTCCCTGTCTCAAATGCTAAACGTCTCAAATTATTATCTGCATTGCTATAAATTGAAGATTAACGGCTACGAAGAGTTTAAAGCCCCAATTCCTAAAAAATTTAGTCAAATTTTATCGGAAATGTTTAAAATAGACGCGGCAAAATTGTAGCTCCCCGTCGGTTTTTTGGTGGAAATAAAAATTAATTTTACGTAGAGTAGGCGTATTTGGGATAATTTTCGATTATGAGCGCGTATAATAGCTGTTTTCGAGCGGTTATATTTAACAGTTGTGTCATTTTACCCAAAAAATCATTTTTCAACTTATCAATCTTCAATTTTTTACCAACAATCTCAAGGAATCCTTCCAATCCGTATTTCGCGACGCCGTTATAGAAAAACAGGATAATCTCGCGGACTGTCGAAGCCATACCGAATTCGTTATACAAGTAATGCCATCTTTTTATCCGAAGATAATCCGCTTCGCTAATTCTAAGATATTTATCCAGCCTTTTATCGTCGGTATTGTCTATAACGGCGTATTCTGAGCGATGATCCCCTATTATTCTTTTCATTTTTGGGATTTTTTTGTTAACGAGGCGAAACATAGTTTCAAATAGTTTGCTGAACGTATTAATTTTGAACTCTTTTAGTAGAAAATCTATGACGTTGTTATTCATAGATTCG
>Ga0208694_1002863_pt1 | contig 17437 bp, 4 predicted proteins | sample AD_UKC078_MetaG_FD_184442 | JGI IMG/M metagenome (GOLD analysis project Ga0208694, IMG submission 184442) | Active sludge microbial communities of municipal wastewater-treating anaerobic digesters from USA - AD_UKC078_MetaG (SPAdes) (version 2) | ecosystem: Engineered > Bioreactor > Anaerobic >...
CGGCTATGAAGGCAACGGCGGCACCGTGAACATCTCGGGCGGCAGCGTCATCGCAAGTGGCAACCACTACTCCTTCGGCGCCGGCATCGGCGGCGGCTGCGACGGCGCAGGCGGCACCGTGAACATCTCCGGCGGCACGGTCGTGGCGCGGGGCGCTGGCAGCAGTGCCGACATCGGGCCGGGGTCCGGCCACATGACCTCCGGCGCAAACACCTTCACGGGCGGCTCGATCGGCCTGGTCAACACCACCATCGCCCCCACACCCTCGAACGGCACGGCCCAGGTCGCCTGCGTGACGTTCTCCGGCTTCGGACACAAAGCCACCGTCACCATCACGGGGCTTGCGGGCTATGGCGTACATGACATTTTCGCCGACACCGACGGCGCCATCCACCTGTGGCTCCCGGACGGCGACTACGACTTCATGGCGAACGACCGCCGCTGCACGGTGAAAATCAAGAACGGCGCCGGACCGTCCGGCGTGACCGTCAACGGCGAGGATGCCGCCTTCGGGCCGGAGCATCCCGACACCGCCGGATGGGACTACGATGCGGCAACCCGCACCGTCTCGCTCACGGGCGCGGGCCCCTTCACGCTTTCCGGCATCAACGAACGCGGCCTCGTGCGCGTCCTCGTCCCGGACAACACCGTCAACACGGTCACGCTCTCCAATCTGACGCTCCGGGCGACGGACGGCGGCCAGTGCGCCTTCGCGCTGGAGGCGGGCGCCAATGTGTCGCTGGTCCTCGCGGGCGCGAACACGCTCGCCTCCGGCGACAACCGCGCGGGCCTTGAAGTCCCGGCGGGGGCGTCGCTCGCCATCACCAACGCGCCCGGCGGCAACGCGGGATCGCTGACGGCGACCGGCGGCGACAACGGCGCCGGCATCGGCGGCGGCAACAACGGCGGCGGCGGCACGGTGAAGGTTCACGGCGGACGGGTGCTTGCCACCGCCGGCACCAGCGGCGCGGGCATCGGCGGCGGCTCGGGCGGCTCGGGCGGTTCGGTGACCATCTCCAACGCCACGGTCATCGCCATGAGCGACGCCGGCGGCGCGGGCATCGGCGGCGGCGTTGACGGCAACAACGGCGGTACCGTCGTAATCGCCAGCGGCACGGTCACCGCAACGAGCCGCACCGGCGCGGGCATCGGCGGCGGCTCGGGGGGATCGGGTGGCTCGACGACGATTTACGGTGGCACCGTTACGGCCACGAGCACCGGCGGCGGCGCGGGCATCGGCGGCGGCTACGATTACGGCGGCACCGGCGGTACGATCACGATTATCGACGGAAACGTGACCGCGACCGGCGGCGACGGCGGTGCTGGCATCGGCGGTGGCTACATGGGCACCGGCGGCGTCATCACGATTTCCAACGGCGTCGTGACCGCCACGGGCGATGGCGGCGGCGCGGGCGTCGGCAGTGGTGCATATAGTGGTGATTTTGAAGACGGCTATACCGTGACGATCGCCGACGGGCAACTCATGGCCGCAGGCGGCGCGGGCGGCGCGGGCATCGGCGGCGGCGACAGGGGGGCCATCGGCACGGTCGCGATTGCCGGCGGTACCGTCGCGGCGACGAGCGATGACGGCGGCGCGGGCATCGGCGGCGGCTCAGGCCCCTACAACGCCGGCGGCACCGTCAACATCTCCGGCGGCAAGGTGACGGCGACAGGCGATAATGGCGGCGCAGGCATCGGCGGCGGAGCCTGCTTCTTCTACTCCGGCACCACCGTCACGATCTCTGGCGGCACGGTCGCGGCACAAGGCTCCTTGGAGGCGCAGGACATCGGTTCTGGTCACAACGAATACGGTGGCGGCGGTGTGAGCAGCATGGAGATGACACCGGGTAACCAAGATGACGGGCCCGGCACGAACACCTTTACCGGCGGCTCGGTCTATCTCGCGAACGACAGCATCGCCCCCGCACCCAGCAACGACACGGATCCTGTCTGGTGCGTGACGGTGACGAATCTCGTGCCCCATGCGGCGGTCACGGTCACATCGCTCGGCACCTACGGTGTCAACGACCTCTTCGCCGACGAAAACGGCAGGCTCTACCTCTGGCTGCCGGACGGCGGTTACACCTTTACGGCAGGCGGCTTCGGCTACACGGCCGCCGTGAACGGCGCGGATGCGACGGCGACACTCTACCTCGCGGCGCCGGTCTTCGCTGCGGACGGCTCGGCACTCGTCTTCAGCGGCACGACGCTCGCCATCACGATCGCCAACGCCCAGAGCGGGTTTTATTACACGCTCTACTGGGCACCCGAGCCCGGCGGGCCTTGGACGCTGGAGCAGAGCGTCCCTGCGACGGCGGACGACCTCCTCACTTTCACGCTCTCCAACATGACAGCGCCCAAACGCTTCTTCAAGGTGGAGGCCAGCAGTGACCAGCCGTAAGACAAGAGACATGAGACAAGAGACGACGCAGATCATCGGAGCATACGGCGGGTATCGCAAAACGTTCGCCTTTGGCTATACGTGTCTGGTGTACCACGCCACCTGCGCGTTCTGCCGCCGTAACTACGACCGCACTAACGACGCGCTCGGCAAGACCGTTGGTCAGATGGTGGGGGCGGCTCGCAGTGCGCGTCAAAACATCGTTGAGGGCTCGGCGCGAGCCGGAACGAGCCGCGAGACCGAACTGCGGCTCTATGACGTGGCGAAGGCTTCGCTCGAAGAACTCGCCGGTGACTACGAGGCGTTTCTCATCGAATGCGGCGAGGCACCCTGGCGCGCGGACGATCCGCGCGCTGTGAAGGTGCTCGCGTTGCGGCTGGATCGTTTCACGGGTGATGACGCCCTCAATATACGCCATGATTTCGGTGTCTACATTCTCGCTATGCGGGAGCGGTTCGCCGAGTGGCTTGAAGCAAAGGATGCGGTGATAGCCGCGAACGCGATTCTGCTGGTGATCGACCAGGTGTGTCGGCTGTTGCACCGGCAGATGGAGTCGCTCGCGGCGGACTTCCGCGAGGAAGGCGGCTTCACGGAACGGCTCTCCAAGGCGCGTCTGGAAACACGCGATGCGCAGATGGCGGCGCAGGGCGCCCCGTCGTGTCCCAAGTGCGGCAAGCCCATGCGCAAGATGATCGCCCGCAAGGGCCGCAATGCGGGCAACCCCTTTTGGAGTTGCACCGGATATCCCGACTGCAGCGGAACACGCAATTACACGGAAGGGCAAGAGACATGAGACGCGAGACCCCATCCCGTCTCTTGTCTCATGTCTCTTGCCCTCAGCCTAAAGGAACACCATTGTGAATGCGAAAACCATTTTGACATTTGCGTATGCGGGCCTGTTTGCGGCCACCGCCAGCGCCGCCCCGCTCGGCGTGACGGTCAATGACATCATGCTCGACTCCGACGGCGCATCCGACATCGGCTGGACATACGAACCGGCCACCTCGAACCTCGTGCTTTCCGGCGCGGGTCCCTTCACGCTGGCCGGCACGAACATGGAAGGGGCTGTGCGCGTCGTGGTCCCGACGGATGTAACGAATACGGTCACGCTCGCGAACCTGACGCTCAAAGCGACGAGTGCAAATCAATGCGCCTTCGAGCTGGGAACGCGTGCCAACGTCTCGCTCATCCTCGCAGGCGCGAACACGCTCGCATCGGGCAGCAACCGCGCGGGGCTCCAAGTTGCGGTGGGGCGGACCCTCTCCATCACCAACGCGCCGGGCGACGAGACGGCATCGCTCTCCGCCACAGGCGGAGGCAGCAGCGCGGGCATCGGCAGCGGCTACAACGTCAACGGCGGCAGGGTGACCATCAACGGCGGGGAAATCACGGCCAAGGGCGGCAGCAACGGCGCGGGCATCGGCGGCGGCTACTATGGCGACGGCGGCAGGGTGACCATCAACGGCGGCACGGTGATGGCGCAGGGCGGCAGCTACGGCGCGGGCATCGGCGGGGGCTACTATGATCACGGCGGCATCGTGACCATCAACGGCGGAGAAATCACGGCCACGGGCGGGAGCTACGCCGCAGGCATCGGCGGAAGCTACAATCGAAGCGGCAACACGACCATCAACGGCGGCACGGTCACGGTCAAGGGCGGTCTCGACGGCGCGGGCATCGGCGGCGGCAAGAAGGGCGCGGGCGGTACAGTGAACATCAACGGCGGCATGGTCACGGCCACGGGCGGCAACAGCGGCGCGGGCATCGGCGGTGGTTCAAGCGGCACGGGCGGCACGGTCACGATCTCCGGCGGCGAGGTCGAGGCCGCAGGCGGCCATTACGGCGCGGGCATCGGCGGCGGCTTCTATGGCAACGGCGGCACGGTGACCATCGCCGGCGGTACGGTCACGGCCACCGGCACGGGCAGCGGCAACACCGGCGGCGCGGGCATCGGCAGCGGCGCCATCGGCGACACCGCCAGCTATACGAGCGGCACGGTCACGATCTCCGGCGGCCGGGTCGAGGCCACGGGGGGCGGCGACTACGCCGCAGGCATCGGTGGCGGTAGCGGCAAATATGGCACGAGCTACATCGGCGGCGCCAATGCCGATGTGACGGTTTCCGGCGGCACGGTCTTCGTGCAAGGCGGCAAGAACGGCTACGACATCGGCCCCGGTTGCAGCAAAGGCACCGTCTCCAGCGAAAACACCTTCACCGGCGGCACGATCCGCCTGGGCAACACATCCATCGTCCCCGTGCCCGGCAACGGCGCGAGGCCGGTCTTCTGCGAGACGGTGTCGGGCTTCACCGCCAACGCCCCCGTCGCCATCGCGGGGCTTCCTCCGGGATACGGCGTACACGACATTGTCGCCGATGCCGAAGGCAGCATCTATCTCTGGCTCCCGAACGGCAGCTACAACTTTACGACGAACGGGAGCGTATGCACATTGAATATCTGGAAAAGCGTGATCCCGGTGACCGGTGTGACCGTCAACGGCGACGAGGTCGCCTACGGCCCCCCAGAGGATCCCGGCAGCAACGGATGGATGCTCAATGCGCATACCCGAACCGTCCGGCTCACGGGCACGGGGGCCTTCACCCTTTCAGGCACCAACGTGTCGGGCGACGTCAGTATCGTCGTCGCGGCGGGCATGACGAACACGGTCACGCTCTCGAACCTGGCGCTCATGGAGACAGGCGACAACCAATGCGCCTTCGCAGTGGAGACCAATGCATGCGTTTCGCTCGTCCTTGCGGGGACGAACTCGCTCATCTCCGGCTTCGACCGAGCCGGTATCGAGGTCGCGACGGATGGGACGCTCTCCATCACCAACGCCCCCGGCGATGACGCGGCGTCGCTCACCGCGATGGGCTTTTGCGGCGTCGGCATCGGCGTCGAAAGCGATGAAAACGGCGACAGCGGCACGGTGATCATCAATGGCGGGGAAATCACGGCCATCGGCGACGACGACTCTGCGGGCATCGGCGGCGGCTATTTTGGCGATGGCGGCACGGTGGCCATCAACGGCGGCACGGTCACGGCCATAGGCGGCGACTACGCGGCCGGCATCGGCGGCGGCAAGTATGGCGGCGGCGGCACGGTCACCATCTCCGGCGGCACGGTCTCGGCCACGGGCGGCGAAAACGGCGCGGGCATCGGCGGCGGCGAAAGCGGCACGGGCGGTGCGATCACCATCACCGGCGGCATGGTCACTGCAACGGGCGGCGAAAACGGCGCGGGCATCGGCGGCGGCTACCTCGCCAACGGCGGCGTGACCACCATCTCCGGCGGCACGGTCACAGCCACGGGCGGCACCTGCGGCGCGGGCATCGGCGGCGGTTATCATGGTAACGGCGCCCCCGTGAGCATCTCCGGCGGCACAGTCACGGCCACCGGCGGCGAGGATGCCGCAGGCATTGGCGGCGGCGAGTATGGCGATGGCGGCACGGTCGCGATTCTCGGCGGCACGGTCACGGCCACCGGCGGCGATTACGGTGCCGGCATCGGCGGCGGCAACGACGGCAACGGCGGCACGCTGACCATTTCCGGCGGCACGGTCTTCGCGCAGGGCGGCTTCCGTAGCACGGACACAGGGCCGGGCTACGCTAGCGGCGCTGGCGATGGCGTACTCCCCGGCACGAACACCTTCACCGGCGGCTCGATCCGCCTGGGAAGCTCATCCGCCTCCCACGTACCCTCGAACAATACGGAACAGGTCTTTTGCGCGACGGTGGCGGGTTTCCTCCCCGCCAGCCAGGTCGAAATGACGGATCGCGGCAATCTGCCGGCCTACTATGGAACGGAAGACATTTACGCCGACGAGCACGGCCACATCTACCTGTGGCTCACGAACGGCACCTACACCTTCACGGCGGATGGACGTCCCCGCACGGTGAAGCTCCAGAACGGTTTCGGCCCCACCGGTGTGAGGGTCAACGGCGAGGAGGTCGCCGACGGCCCGGCGGATCCCACTGCCGCCGGATGGCACTTCAATGCGACGAACCGCACCGTCTCGCTCTTCGGCGCGGGCCCCTTCACGCTCTCGGGCGCCAACGTGGTCGGCGGCGTGAGCGTCATCGTCTCGAACAGCGTTGTCAACACGGTCACGCTGTCAAACCTGACGCTCAGGGCGGCGAGCGAGGGCCGATGCGTCTTCGCACTGGGGATGGGAGCCGATATCTCGCTCGTCCTCGCGGGAACCAACGCGCTCGCCTCCGGTGCCTTGCGGGCAGGGCTTGAAGTTGTGGTGGGACGGACGCTCTCCATCACCAACGCGCCGGGTGACGACGCGGCCTCGCTGACGGCGACAGGCGGGCGCGCTGCCGCCGGCATTGGCAGCTTCTATTATGTCGCGGGCGGCGTGGTGGCTGTTCACGGCGGAAAAATCACGGCCGTCGGCGGCGAGGACGGCGGCGCGGGCATCGGCGGCGGTTACAAAGGCCAAGGCTGCACGTTGACGGTCACTGGCGGCGAGATTTCCGCCTACGGCGGCGATCGTGGTGCCGGCATCGGCGGCGGCGTCTACGGCGACGGCGGCACCGTCGCGATTTCCGGCGGCACCGTCGCGGCGTGGGGCAGCAACGGCGGCGCGGACATCGGCCCGGGCTTCGATGGTGCCGTCGCAGGCATGAACACCTTCACCGGCGGCTCGATCCGTCTCGTCAACGACGCCATCGCCCCCGCGCCCAGCAACGCCACGGAACGCGTCTGGTGCGTCACGGTGACAAATCTCACGCCAGAAGCGGAAATTACCGTTGGAGCGCTCGGCACCTACGGCGTCAACGACCTCGTCGCCGACGAAACCGGCACGCTCTACCTCTGGCTCCCTAACGACGCCTACGCTTTCACGGCGGGCGGTGCAGATTACAGCGCCACTGTCGCCGACGCGCCGACTACGGCGACCCAGGAGTCGTCCGGCGACCTCGTCGCGCCCGTCTTCGCCACGGACGGCACGGCGCTCGTTTTCGATGGCACGACGCTCGCCATCAAGATCGCTAACGCCCAAAAAGATGTCTGGTACACGCTCTACGCGACGGCTACACTGGGCGGAGACTGGGAGCTTGTGGAGAGCTTCCGCGCCGAAAACGACGGCGACCTCACTTTCACCATCCTTAACGCCACCGCCCCCACCCGCTTCTTCAAGGTGGTGGCCAGTACTGACCAACCGTAAAACAGAGAAAGGACAAGAGACATGAGCCGCGAGACCCCATCCTGTCTTTTGTCTCGCGTCTCTTGCCTTAACTGAAAGGAACAAAAATGTGAAAAATGTGAAAAATCGTAGACGTCCAAAGCGGAGTTTGGTATATGCTCTACTACATGGCAGATGCGCCTAGCGGCCCTTGGACGCAAGCGCGGAGCGTTTACGCGACAAACCGAAAGGAACACCACATGAATGCGAAGACCATCCTGACGCTCGCTTTTGCGGGCCTGTTTGCGGCAACAGCCGCGACCGCCGCCCTCACCGGGGTGACGGTGAACGGCGTCGAACTCGACGACACCGTTTCGTCCAGCGGCACGGGCTGGGCGTACGACTCGGCCACCTACCTCCTCACGCTCGATGGAGCGGGCTCCGTCACGCTCTCCGGTGAGAACTGGAATGGCAAGGTGCGCGTCGTCGTTTCGACGAATGTGACTGCTGAGGTCACGCTCTCGAACCTGACGCTGGAGTCGTGGTATGATTGCGCCTTCGCGCTGGAGACGAACGCCAACGTCTCGCTTATCCTTGAAGGCGAGAACACGCTCGGTTCCGGTAACAACCGCGCGGGCCTTGAAGTCCCGGCGGGCGCGTCGCTCTCCATTACCAATGCGCCCGGAGACGATGTGGCTGCGCTGGGGACGTATGGCGGCAGCAGCGGCGCGGGCATCGGCGGCGGCTCCAACGGCGCTGGCGGCACGGTCACGATTTCCGGCGGCTGGATCTTCGCCAGAGGCGGGTCCTACGGTGCGGGCATCGGCGGCGGCCAAAACGGCGATGGCGGCACGGTCACGATTTCCGGCGGCTGGATCTTCGCCAGAGGCGGGTCCTACGGTGCGGGCATCGGCGGCGGCCAAAACGGCGATGGCGGCACAGTCACGATTTCCGGCGGCAGGGTCTCCGCCAGAGGTAATTACTACGGTGCGGGCATCGGCGGCGGGCGGAATGGCGATGGCGGCACAGTCGCGGTTTCCGGCGGCACAGTCTTCGCTCAGGGCGATGAAGGCGGCGCGGACATCGGGACGGGATCCGGCGGCACGGTCTCTGACTCAAACACTTTTACCGGCGGTTCAATCAAACTTGCAGCCTTTTCTATTGAACTCGCGCCTTCGAACGGCACGGCGCAGGTCGGCTGCGCGATCATGTCGGGCTTCAATCCCAACGCATCCGTCACGATCGAGGGACTTCCAAACTACGGTGTGAATGACATCGTCGCCGACGGCAATGGCACCATCTACCTGTGGCTCCCGGATGGCGACTACACCTTCACGGCCAACGGAAGCACCTGCACGACGAAGATCAAGGACGGTGTCGGGCCGACTGGTGTGACCGTCAACGGCGAGGAGGCCGCCTTCGGACCGGCAGACCCCGCCGCCGGATGGAACTACGATGCGGCAACCCATACCGTCTCGCTCACGAACGCGGGTCCCTTCACGCTTTCGGGCAAGAACGAGTTTGGCTTCGTGTGCGTCACCGTTCCGCAGGGCGTGGCGAACACCACGGTCACACTCTCGAACCTGACGCTCCGGGCGAAAAAGGGCGGCCAGTGCGTTTTCGCGCTGAAGACGGGCGCCAGTGTCTCGCTCGTTCTCGCGGGAGAGAATATCTTGGAATCGATGGATGACCGCGCGGGCGTCGAAGTGGCGGCGGGCGCGTCGCTCTCCATCACCAACGCGCCCGGCGACGACGCGGGTGCGCTGTTTGCGTATGGCGGCGATAGCGGCGCAGGCATCGGCAGCGGCTATAACGGCACGGGCGGCGCGGTGACCATCAACGGCGGCGCGGTGGCGGTGCGGGGCGGCTACTATGCGGCCGGCATCGGTGCTGGCTATGGCGGCACGGGCGGCGCGGTGACCGTCAACGGCGGTGTCGTGGTGGCGCAGGGAGGTTACTATTCGGCTGGCATCGGTGCTGGCTACGGCACGGCCGGTTCGCTGACGGTCAACGGCGGCGAGGTCATCGCCACCGGCAACTTCGGCGGCGCGGGCATCGGCAGTGGGCGGCACGGCACGAGCGGCGCGGTGACGATCACCGGCGGCACCGTGACGGCCGAAGGCGGCGGCTACGCCGCGGGCATCGGCGGCGGTGGCAGCTACGACGTCAACGGCGGCGCCGGCGGTATGGTGACGATCTCCGGCGGACAGGTGTGGGCGTATGGCAGCGCCTACGCCGCGGGCATCGGCGGCGGAGGCAGCGGTAGTTCCGGCGGTGCCGGCGGCGAGGTGACAGTTTCCGGCGGCACGGTCTTCGCTCAGGGCAACAGCGGCGGCGCGGACATCGGGCCTGGCCGCAATGGCGCGTCCTCCGGCACGAACGTCTTCACCGGCGGCTCGATCTGCCTTGCCGGCGCGTCCGCCTCCCCCGCGCCCTCGAATAACACGGCTCGTGTCGCCTGTGCGGTGGTGTCGGGCTTCGAGCCCGATGCGCCTGTCGTGATTGAGGGGCTTCCTTCGGGGTATGGCGTGAATGACATCTTCGCCGATGCCTACGGTTGCATCTACGTGTGGCTCCCCAACAATACCTATACTTTCACGGCGAACGAACGCGACTGCGTGGTAAAGATCCAAGGCGGCGTCGGCCCCACCGGCGTGACGGTCAACGGCGAAGAGGTTGCCTTCGGCCCGGCGGGAACCAGTGGATGGAGCTTCGATGGGGCAACCTGCACACTCTTGCTCTCGGGCGCGGGCCCCTTCACGTTGTCGGGCGCCAATGCGGTCGGCGGCGTGTGCGTCACCGTCCCGCACGGTGTCGCCAACACGGTGACGCTCTCGAACCTGACGCTGCGGACGACCGGAAACGGTCAGTGCGTTTTCGCGCTGGAGACGGGCGCCAACGTGTCGCTTTTCCTTGCAGGGACGAACGTGCTCGCCTCCGGTTCCAATCGTGCGGGCCTCGATGTTACAGCGGGGCGGACGCTCTTTGTCACCAACGCCCCCAGCGACGAAGCGGGCACGCTGTTTGCGTATGGCGGCAACGGCGGCGCGGGCATCGGCGGCGACTACAACGAATCCTGCGGCACGGTCATGCTTGCAGGCGGCACCGTGACGGCGACGAGCCTTACCACCGGCGACTATGGCGGCGCGGGCGTCGGCGGCGGTGGCGGATCAGGCGCTAGCAATGCCGGCGCGGGTGGCGATATCACGATCACCGGCGGCTCGCTCACGGCCACGGGCGGCAACAACGCCACGGGTATCGGCGGCGGTGCCTACGGCACTGGCGGCTCGCTGACCGTCTCCGGCGGCACGGTTGTCGCCACAGGCGAGGGGTATGGCGCGGGCGTCGGCGGCGGTTACTATGGCGCGGGCGGCGAAGTGACGGTTACCGGCGGTTCGTTGACGGCCACGGGCGGCGACTACGGCGCGGGCATCGGCGGCGGCTACTATGGTGCGGACACGGACGGCGTAGTCGTGATCTCCAATGGGACGGTCACGGCCACGGGTGGCAGTTCCGGCGGCGCGGGCATCGGCGGCGGTTACTATGGCGCGGGCGGCACCGTGCGCATCGTCGACGGACAAGTCACGGCGGTAGGCGGTGCCAGCTACGGCGCGGGCATCGGCGGCGGCTATCGCGGCGCGGGCGGCGCGGTCGAGATTGAGGGCGGCAGGGTTGTCGCAATTGGCGGCAGCAGCGGCGCGGGCATCGGCGGCGGCGGAACCTCCTCGTGGGGCGTGAGCGGCGCGGGCGGCACGACCAAGATCTCCGGCGGCACGGTCTTCGCGCAGGGTGCCCCCGGTAGCTCAGACATCGGGCCGGGCCGCGATAGTACGGCCTTCGGCACGAACACCTTCACCGGTGGCTCGATTTGCCTTGCCGGCTCGTCCGCCTCCCCCGCGCCCTCGAACGGCACGGTTCGGGTCGCCTGCGCGGTGGTGTCGGGCTTTGAGCCCAACGCGGCGGTCGAAATCACGGGGCTTTCAGGATACGGCGTGAATGATATCTTCGCCGACAACGGCGGCGGCATATACCTGTGGCTCCCGGACAATACCTACTCTTTCGAGGCAAACGGGCGTACCTGCGAGGTGAAATTCCAGAACGGCGTCGGCCCCACGGGCGTGACGGTCAATGGAGAAGAGGTCGCTTTCGGCCCTGCAGTTCCCGCTGGATGGAGCTTCGATCCGGCAACCCGCACACTCAGACTTGACGGCACCGGCCCCTTCACGTTGTCGGGAGCCAATGCGGCCGGCGGTGTGTGCGTCGTCGTCTCGGAAGACGTGGCTCATGCGGTTACGCTCTCGAATTTGACGCTTCGGGCGGCGGGCAGCGGCCAGTGCGTCTTCGCACTGGAGGAGAATGTCGACGTCGCGCTCGTTCTCGCGGGGTCGAACGCGCTCGCCTCCGGCTCCGGTCGTGCCGGCCTTGAAGTCGCGGCGGGGCGGACGCTGACCATCAACCACGCCCCCAGTGACGTGACGGGTGCGCTGACCACGACAAGCGGCTACGGCGCTGCCGGTATCGGCGGCGGCTCTGCCGCCGATGCGGGTGTCATTACCATCAACGGCGGTGTGGTGACTGCCATCGGCAGCGGGAACTACTCCGCCGGCATCGGCGGCGGTGGCAACGCTGGCGCCGGCACGATCACCATCCATGGCGGCACGGTCACGGCCATCGGTGCCCGCCTCGGCGCGGGCATCGGCACGGGCGGTTATGCGGCCCGTTATGGTCACGACAGCGGCACGATCACTATCAACGGCGGCACAGTCACAGCCACCGGCGGTGAATTGGCGGCGGGCATCGGTGGCGGTGACAACGATCCTGCCGGTACGGTGGCGATCTCCGGAGGACGGGTGACGGCCTCCGGCGGACGCGGCGCGGCCGGCATCGGCGGCGGCGGTGCCTACAGTGGCATCGGCGGCGCGGGCGCGGATCTGACCATCTCCGGCGGCACCGTCTTCGCCACCGGCGGCACGGGCGGCGGCCCCGGCATCGGCGGCGGCGTCAACAACGCAGATTTCGGCGGTACGACGCCGAACGTCTCCGGCACGAGCCTCTTCACCGGCGGCTCCATCCGCATTGATGGCGGCTACGCGGCGGCCGCGCCCAGCAACGGCGCAGCGCGTGTCTGGTGCGTGACGGTGCCGAACCTTGAGCCCGGCGCGGCGGTTGTGGTCGTATCGCTCGATCCTTACGGCGTGGATGACCTCTTCGCTGATGACGTCGGCCAGCTCTACCTCTGGCTCCCGAACGGCTCCTACGGTTTCACGGCGGGCGGCACCGGCTACACGGCTGCCGTGGCTGGCGCACCGACCACGGCCACCGGTGGTGGCGGCATCCCCGCGCCGGTCTTCGCCGCAGACGGCTCGGGCATTGTTGTCAGCGGCGCGACGCTCTCCATCACGATCTCCAACGTCCAGGGCGGCATCTGGTACACGCTCTACGCGGTGGACACGCTCGGCGGAACCTGGGATTGGCAACAGGTGCAAAGCGTCTACGCGGTGGATGGTAGCGACCTCACCTTTGAGAACGTCAGCGCGACGCCGGCAAAACGCTTCTTCAAGGTGGTGGCCAGCGAAAGCCAGCCGTAAGACAGAGAGGCTCTTGCAAAAGCCCTTGTTTGCAGGTGTGGCACGGGCATCTTGCCCGTGTTCCATGGGCGGGACGCCCATGCCACGAGGGGTTTTGCAAGAGCCCCCAGTGAAAGAATGAAAGACGTGGAGACATGAGAATGAATGCGAAAACCATCCTGGTGCTCGCTTTTGCGGGCCTGTTTGCAGTAGCAGCCGTCGCCCACCCTACCGGGGTGTGGGTGGGCGATGAAGAACTCGACACCGACACCAACTCGTCCGGAACGGGGTGGTCGTATGACAAGACCACCTACACGCTCACGCTTGATGGGGCGGGGCCCTTCACGCTTTCAGGTGAAAACACGGATGGCGAGGTGAAGGTTGTCGTTCCACAGGGCGTGACGAACGCGGTCACGCTCTCGAACTTGACGCTTATGGATTACAATGTATACGAGGGCTTCTGCGCCTTCGCGTTGAGGACGGATGCCTGTGTCTCGCTAACCATCGCAGGGAACAACATGCTCGCCTCCGGCCCCAATCGCGCGGGACTTGAAGTCCCCCAAAGCGCGTGCCTCTCCATTACCCAAGCACTCGGTGACGACGACGCCATGCTAGAGGCTACGGGCAACGACGGCGGCGCGGGCATTGGTGGCGGCCAAGGCTCCAGTGGCGGCACGGTGAACATCTTCAGCGGCACGGTCTCGGCAACAGGCGTTTACGGCGCAGGCATTGGCGGTGGCGGCGGTGGCGGCGGCGGCACGGTGAACATCTTCGGCGGCACGGTCACGGCGACTGGCAACGACGGTGCTGGCATTGGTGGCGGCACAAACGGCGTAGGTGGCACACTGACTGTCTCAGGAGGCAGCGTCACGGCGTCCGGCTACTGGGGCGGCGCGGGCATTGGTGGCGGCGTCGGTGGCGCAGGCGGTGCGCTGACCATCTCCGGCGGCACTGTCAAGGCAATGGGCTACAGCGGGGGCACGGACATCGGGCCCGGTGCCGAATGCACAATCCTCGGCTCAAACACCTTCACCGGCGGCTCGATCGGCCTGGCGAACGACAGCATCTCCCCCGCCCCCTCGAACAACACGGAACAGGTCTTCTGCGTGACGCTGACGGGCTTCACGCCCAACGCCGCCATCGCCATCACGGGGCTTGCGGACTACGGCGTCACGGACATCGCCGCCGACAACGGCGGCGCCATCCACCTGTGGCTCCCGGACGGCGACTACAATTTTACGGCCGACGGGCGGTACCGCGTGGTGACGATCCAGGACGGCGTCGTCTACATCCTCGGCTCCACGGGCGTGACGGTCAACGGCGAGGAGATCGCGTTTGGTTCGGCGGATCCCGCCGCCGGCTGGCGCTACAATGCGACAACCTGCACGCTCTCGCTCACGAACGCTGGGCCCTTCACGATCTCCGGCACCAACACGGCGGGCAAGGTGTGCGTCGTCGTTCAGGAAGATGTGGCAAGCGCGGTCACACTCTCGAACCTGGTGCTCCAGGCTTCAGACGAACACCAATGCGTCTTCGCACTGGGGACGAATGCCGTTGTCTCGCTCTATCTTGCGGGAACGAACGTCTTGCAGGCGGCGGATTACTGCGCGGGTGTCGAAGTGCCGGCAGGCGCGTCGCTCGCCATCACCAACGCGCCCGATGACAGCGCGGGCAAACTGCTTGCATTCGGTGGCGGCTATGCCGCAGGTATCGGCAGTGGCTTCACGGGTGCGGCCGGTACGGTGATCATCAACGGCGGCATGGTGGGAGCGGGGGGAGGCCAGTATGGCCCGGGCATCGGTTGCGGCTGGGGTGGCACGGCTGGCGCGGTGACGATCAACGGCGGCGAAGTGACCGCCGTCGGCCAGCAGGGCGCCGCGGGCATCGGTGGCGGCTACAAGCGTTCCTGCGGCACGGTGACCATCACCGGCGGCATCGTGGAGGCACTGAGCTTGGGCCATGGCGCGGGCATCGGCAATGCCTTCGAAGCGGGCGCGGGAGGAACGGTCACAATCTCCGGCGGTACGGTCATGACCGAGGGCGGCGGTTATGCCGCCGGTATCGGTGGCGGTAACAACGGCGGCGGCTGCACGGTCGAAATCTCCGGCGGTACGGTCACGGCTACGGGCGGCGATTATGCCGCCGGTATCGGTGGCGGTAACAACGGCGGCGGCTGCGCGGTCGAAATCTCCGGCGGCACAGTGACGGCGACAGGCGGCTACTACGGCGCGGGCATCGGCGGCGGCGCAGGCGGCGCAGGCGGCGCGGTGACCATCAACGGCGACACAGTGACGGCGACAGGCGGCCAATGCGGCGCGGGCATCGGCGGCGGTTATGGCGGTACCGGCGGCACGAACATCATTTCCGGCGGCACGGTCGCGGCGACGGGGGGCCGCTACGGTGCCGGCATCGGCGGCGGCATCGGCGGCGCAGGCGGCGCAGTGACCATCAGCGGCGGTATCGTGACAGCCACAGGCAGCGACTTTTACGGTGCGGGCATCGGTGGCGGCGGCGGTGGCGGCGGTGGCGTGGTGACCATCTCCGGAGGCACCGTCACGGCCAACGGCGTCCTTTTGGGCGCGGGTATCGGCTCGGGCGGCTATGCCGGTGCGTCATCCGACGGCGACGGCGGTACGGTGACCATCACCGGCGGCTCCGTCACGGCCGGCGGCGGCGATTTCGCGGCCGGCATCGGCGGCGGCGACGGCGACGCGGGCGGCACGACAACCATCACCGGCGGCGAGGTCACTGCCACCGGCGGCAAATACGGCACCGGCATCGGCGGCGGCAACAACAACGGGGTCATCGAAGGAAAAACCATCGAGAACGCAGGCCCGGGCGGCACGGTGAACATCACCGGCGGACGGGTTACCGCGACCGGCGGCAAGTGTGCCGCGGGCATCGGTGGCGGTACCGGCCAGCAGGTTGCCGGCAGTGAAGGCGCGACGCTGACCGTCTCCGGCGGCACGGTCTTCGCGATCGGCGGCGCGGGCGGTGCGCCGGGCATCGGCCCCGGCCTCGGCAATGTGGAGGAAGGCGAAACCGGCGACTTGCCGGATGCCTCCGGAACAAGCCTCTTCACCGGCGGCTCCATCCGCATTGATGGCGGCTATGCAGCAGCCGCGCCTTCCAACAATACGGAGCGCGTCTGGTGCGTGACGGTGACAAACTTCACGCCCAATGCGGCAGTCGTCGTGACAGCGCTCGGAGCCTACGGCGTCAACGACCTCTACGCCGACGCCGTCGGCAACCTCTACCTCTGGCTACCCAACGACGACTACGCCTTCACGGCGGGCGGCTTTGGTTACACGGCCACCGTGGACGGTGCGGCGGCCACGGCCACCCGCGGCCTCCCCGTGCCGGTCTTCGCCACGGACGGCTCGGCGATTGTTGTCAGCGGCACGACGCTCACCATCAAGATCGCCAACGCCCAGGTCGGGGCTTATTACACGCTCTACTGGACGGACACGCTGGGCGGAACCTGGAATAAAGGCCCGAGCATCCAAGCGGCGACGGGTGGCGACCTCGTCCTCATAACGAACATTGACGCGACGGCGTCGCGCCGCTTCTTCAAGGTGAGGGCCAGCGAAACCCAGCCGTAGGGATAGGGGAGGGCAAGAGACAAGAGACGAGGTGTCTCCTCTTGTCTCGCGTCTCTTGCCCTCCCAACCCCAACTCCTAACTCCTAAATTCCAACCAGCCATGAACAGCACAACCACCAACCACAACACCACATCTCGCATGATGCGCCTTTGCGCCTTCGCGCTCGCGCACATCGTGATCCTCCTCCCCCTGACCGCATCCGCCGCCGGCTTTGGCGGCGAAACCTGCGGTCGCTACACGTACATGATCGATACCAAGCCTTCGATTGCTGCACCGCCCTGGCCTCCATCACCATTCCCGATAGCGTCACGAACATCAGTTACGGCGCCTTCGCGGATTGTACCGCCCTGCCGTCCATTATCATCCCCGGAAGCGTGAAGCACCTCGAATCCTATACCTTCGGCGGCTGTGAATCCCTGATCTCCGTCCTCTTCACCGGCAATGCCCCAACACCCGATTGGTATAACAGCGCCTTTGCCTATACATCCCCCACACTCACATTCTACTATCTCCCCAACACAAAAAATTGGGGGGCCAAATTCTACGGGCGTCCCGTTGTCTGCTGGAATCCTGCCTTCAGCACCATCCCGCCGCCGCAAATCGACGCCTCGGGCGCGTTTGCCTTTACCCTCACCGGCAATACGGACATCCCCGTCCGCGTCGAAGCCTGCGACAATCTTGTCTCCACGCTATGGGTCACCGTCACCAATGCCACCATGTCTAGCGACGGCACCCTT
>Ga0208694_1002871_pt1 | contig 17399 bp, 18 predicted proteins | sample AD_UKC078_MetaG_FD_184442 | JGI IMG/M metagenome (GOLD analysis project Ga0208694, IMG submission 184442) | Active sludge microbial communities of municipal wastewater-treating anaerobic digesters from USA - AD_UKC078_MetaG (SPAdes) (version 2) | ecosystem: Engineered > Bioreactor > Anaerobic >...
GGTGCGATCAGCGGCCGTATGCGGCGGAAAAAACCGCGCGGTATCCTCAGCGGCGTTATGGTCATGATAGTCATCAGTGCCGGTAAAATTAAAAAAATGCTTATGGCCGATGCCTGGGGAAGGGCAATGCCGGCCGATACAGAAAGCAGGAACAAAATATTGGAGCGGTAAAAGACAAATTTTAAATATTTCATCTGTTTCACCTCTGCGTCCGTAGAATTCTTTTGGCCAGAAGAACCATAAGCAGGAACACCGCGTTGAAGATGACGATGGTTCCTCCGGTGGGAAGATTGAAAGCAAAGGAAAAAATCATGCCGCTGATTACGGATAAAAGGGAAAAAAAGACGGAAGCGATGATTGTCTTTTTGAAACTTAAAGAAAGCTGCAGCGCCGTGACCGGGGGTAGAATTAAAAGCGCCGAAACAAGCATAATGCCTGCGATTTTCATCGCGGAAACCACCGCCGCCGCGGTCAGCAAAAGAAGAATTATATTTACGCGGTTCGTTTTGACCCCCATGCTTTTGGCCATTTCTTCATCGAAAGTGACGGCGAAAAGGTCGGGATAGAGGAAAGCGACGAAAAGAATAACCATGAAAAAGATGATTAAAGACAAAACAAGTTCCGTCTGCGTCGCGGTGAGGATATTGCCGAAGAGATAGCTCAATAAATCGGCGTTGTATCCGCCCGAGAGACTGGCCATGATTACGCCCAGAGCGATGCCCACGGAAGAGACAATGCCGATGGCCGCGTCGCCGTGAATGCGCCGGGAGCGGGTCAGCTGCAGTATGGCCAGAGAGGAGAGCATGACCAGCGGCAGAGCGGCCAGGGCGGCGTAAAACGGGCTGAAGCCGATTAAAATAACGGCAGCCACGCTGCCGAAGGTGACATGGGCCAGCCCATCGCCGATGAGAGACAGGCGGCGCAGGACGAGAAAAACTCCCAGTATGGAGCAGGCGACGGCGATGAGCGCTCCCGTGATTAGGGCGCGCTGAACAAAACCGAAATTGAATATTTCCGCAATCATCATTTGGTTTTTTCCGTTCCGTCATGCTGGTGACAGATTATGTGCTGGCTTCCCTCTCCGAAAAATCCCGTCATTTCGCGTGATTTGCAAAATTCTTCAAATGTTCCCGTGAACAGGACTTTTTTATCCAGGTACAGGAGATGGCGCGCGTATTCGCCGATGATTCCTATGTCGTGCGTTACAAGGATAATGGTTGTGCCGTTGGTGCGGTTTAAATTTTCACTGAGGGAATAAAAAATATCCCTCGTTTCGGGATCCAGCGCGGTTGTCGGCTCGTCAAAAATGATTAATTCCGGACGTCCGATCAGCGCGCGCGCCAGCATGACTCTCTGCTGTTCGCCGTAGGAAAGCTCGCCGATTAAGCGGGAAGATAAATGCGAAATTCCCATAAGTTCGAGAACCTGTCTTTTTTCCCCCGCGTTTTTTTTGCGCAGGCCCATTTCCAGAATTTCGCCCACGGAGCCGGGAAAGTGCGTGTTGAGCGCGCTGAGTTTTTGCGGCAGATAGCCTATTTTGTCCCACCGGCGAAATTTATGCTGCGGTTGCCCGAAAAGATGAATACTGCCTGACTGCAGGGGCAGAATGCCCAAAATATTTTTCACCAGCGTGCTTTTTCCCGAACCGTTGGGTCCGACGATGCCCAGATAATCGCCTTTATTCAGGTTAAAAGAGATTCCGTTGACGGCTGGAGTGGAGTTATAGCTGAAAGTTAGATTTTCCACGCGCACCAGATTTACGGACATGAAAGCCCCTTCCTTAAATTCGCCAGATTTTCTTCCATCAGGGAGAGAAAAGTAACGCCTTTTTTTATGTCATTTTTGCCGATATCGTGACCGTTATTGAGCTTGAGCAGGCCTACGCCTGTTTCTTTCGCCATTGTTTGCGCCAGGCGCGGGGCGACAAGGTCTTCGTAGAAAATGTAGGTTGCGCCGGTTTTTTTTATTTGTTCGACCATGTTGAAGATATTCTGCGGCAGCGGCTCCGCTTCCGCCGATGTGCTGTACGCCGCCATATATTTCAGTTTGTATCTTTGGGCCAGATAGGCGAAAGCCCAGTGACCGGCATGCAGAATCACGTCTGATTTGCACAGGGCCAGTTTTTCCCGGTATTTTTTATCCAGCGCGGCCAGGCGTGATTTGTATTTGCGGGCGTTGTTTTTGTAGTAATCGCTGTTTGCCTGGTCTTTATTGATAAACGCCTCCGTGATGTTGTCGATGATTGTTTGCGCGTTGGCAAGGTCCAGCCAGATATGCGGGTCGAAGCGGGAAGCGTGCTGTCCGCCGTATTCATCCTGCTCCTGTTCTCCGGCGACGGCCAGCGGCAGAAGAAAAGTTCCTTTTCCCGTTTCCACGGCCAACATGTTGGTTTTTTCCGTGGCGGCGCTGATTATTTTGTACGCCCATTGTTCCATTTCAAAATTGATAAAAAGAAAAACATCGGAATTGGTTACCTTGACGATTTCTTCCGGCTTTAATTCATAATTGTGAGCGTCCGCTCCCGGAGGCAGCAGCATGGAGACGGAAATTTTTTCTCCGCCGACGGCGCGGGCAAAATCATAGAGAGGGAAAATTGTCGCGGTTACCTTTAATCTGGTGTCCGGAATCTGCGTGTCATTCGCCAGCTTGCAGGATGGTATAATCAAAGCCGGGAAAATCAAAAGAATAAAAATAATTTTTGACCACATGATTTATCCTTTTTCTCCCCTGAATTACGTTGCTTTTGGCCATAAGCGCAATGTATGTGTCCGGCGATTGTGCTGTTGCGATTCATTAGCAAAAATGTCGTCAAGATGCAATCAGTATCGGATAAAACAGACTGAAAGGGCGGAAAAACATTTAAGTTACTCTGCCGCCCCCATTTATGGTATATATTCATAAAACGAAAATAAAACAAGGAGGGTGTTTATGAAACCAATCGGGCCTTTGATGTGGGAACACAGATTGATTGAAAAAATGCTTGTTTCTTTCATGCGTCATATAGACAAAGCGGAAAAAAGCAAGAAAATAAAGCCTCTTGTTGTTGATATGGCTGTTGATTTTGTGCGGATGTACGCCGACCGCACCCATCACGGGAAGGAAGAAGAAATTCTTTTCCGTGATTTGGTAAAAAAAGATATGACGCCGGAGCTCAAGAAAACGATGCAGGAACTGCTCGATGAACACGTGTGGGGCAGAAAAACCACCGCGGCGCTGGTGGCGGCCAAAGAAAAATATTTATCGGGCGATGAAGGAAAGCTGTCCGAAATAATATCACTGGCACGGCAGCTTGGCGAATTCTATCCCCGGCACATCGAGAAGGAAGACAAGCGTTTCTTTTATCCCGCCCAGGAATATTTGAGCAAGGATGAGCAGGAAAAGATGCTGGCGGAATTCTGGGAATTCGACCGGAAAATGATTCACGAAAAGTACAATAAAGTCTTCGAGGAATATTCCCTGCTCACCCCTTGATGCCCGCGCGCGGTTAGTACCTCCAGCCCGAGGCGATGGCGATAATGTTCATCACAATCGGCACGGCGTAGATGACGCTCAGCATGGTAATCTTGGCTTTCATCGTTTTCAGGCTGATGACGATCAGGGCGTAAAAGAAGAACTGGAAATAACCGATAAGCAAAATCAGCCAGATGCCCGCAAACGACAGATTCCAGCACGGATATTCCCAGACCAGGTGTCCGCCGATGTTGAGCACGCATTCGATGAACACGCAAAAGATAGTGTAGGCTATCGCCCAGAACCATTTTTCGCCGATGCCCAGGATTTTTTGGGTTTTGCTCTCCGACAGCGTGTGGTAATAAATGATGCCCAGGATTAAAAACATGAACATGATTTCGATGTTCCAGCCCACCATCGTGCGCAGCGCCGTATCGCCGGGCGTCGTCCAGAAGGCGGAACGCTGCGTGAGGTGCATTACCCATCCGTTCCATGTTTCGTTGAAGAAATCGGCGCCGAAGATGGTCAATCCGGCCAGCACGGCATTCCAGTCTTTGGTTTTCCGCGCTTCCTTGATTTCGCGGGTGTAAATGTAAAAAATCAAAGCCATCAGAGGGATGATATACCATTTAATCATTGTCAGATCCCTCAACCCGTCTAAAGCCTGCAAAGTTGCTTCTGTCATGGGGCCTCCTTTCCTTCCTGCTGTGTAGTGGCGCTGATTTTATAATATTTTCCGGCAAAAGGAAACGGACAATATCAGGCGGTAAAATGCTTGGACAAGGAAATTTTGTTGAGGTATAACACGGGTAGTTCGGCGGCAAAGTAAAAATAAAAACATTAAGGAGAAAGATAAATGAAACAATATCGCTCTTTTTTTACCGCGGCGCTGTTGGGCCTGACGGTTTTAATTATCTCCGGCTGTGCCGCGCCCGCTCTTTACAGCATCGACGTGAAACACGACGCCGCGCGCTTTGCGCCCCCGGCGTACGTAAAAGCGGAAGGAAAAGCCCTCGAAGCTGTTGTGGCCGTGGCGGAATTCAACGACCGGCGTAAAATAGACGATAAGAAAATAATCGGTCGCGTAGTGGAAAAAAACGGCGTGAATATTTTGGTTTTCCCCAGGCTGGTTCTTCCCGCTAAAACCGTGGCGGACGGCGTCAGGGATTATTTGAAAAAAGCCGCCTATCAGGTGGCGGATAAAAGACTGCAGTGGGATTTGCAGGAAGGGAACATACCGAAAGGAGGAGCAAAAATTCTTGTCGGTGGCAGCATTGACGAAATGGAAATTGTCTGCCGTCGGGGATTTCCCGCCAATATTTACACCTCCGGCATAAAGTTGAACATTGTTTTCGCGGATGTGCAAAGCGGTCATATAGTCTATACCCGTCAGGTGGAGGCTTCGGCATCGCGGGAACATTTTTCCTTTTCCGAGGAACGCATGGGCCGGGAATTGAGCGCCCTTCTGGGCGAGGCCATCCGCAATGTTTTTGAAGACAAAGCCGTGGCGGAAAAAATCAAAGAACTGACAACGAAATAAATAGGTAGTTTCTGTCGTTGCGAGGCGGCGTAAGCCGCCGTAGCAATCTCTTTTCATTTCAGTCTTCAGTCCCGCATTCGCGGGATTCCGCGTTGCACAACAACGCTTCACCTTCAGCCTTTCATTCTTTCCCTTTGGCTTTTTCCTGCTTTTTTGTCCATGCTTTAACGTCCGCCAGAATTTGTTCGCGCAAGGATTCGGGTGAAATTATCGTGATGTTGGGGATCCATGATTTCAGCATGTTTTTTATGGCTTCATAATGACCTACCGAGAAAGTCACGATCAGCGAGCCGTTCGGTCTTTCTTCCGTGATTTCCTGTGAGGGATACATTTTCCTGCGCTTGAAATAATGGCTAACCTCGGCGTTAATCAGGACGGTTATTTTAATGTTTGCTTTTTCGGCAAACCAGATATTGGCGCTTTTTTGCAAAGTGTCATCCAGATCGCGCGGAACAGATTTGAAACAGGAATTTGACAATCGGAAGTCCTTTATCTTGTCTAATGCATAACGCTTGAGAATGCCAGTGGAAGGTTCATTACCGATGAGATACCAGAAACCTTCAAAATACACCACGCGGTACGGCTCCAGTTCTACGGGATGCGATGATTTGAGGCCGGAATAATGGAAACGGACCTGCTTCTTTTCCCTTATTGCTTTTACCATTCTGTTGAAAAAAGAAGTGTCCAGCGGAATGGCTTCGTCAATCTTGACAAAAACCGGCATGGAAGTGACGCATTCGTAAATTCTGTCCAGCACGGTATTTGCCGCTTTTTGAAAAGGAGTTCCCAGCTGACTGACAATATTTTTCAGCGCCACCATCAAGGCCAGCTCGGTATCGTCGAAAACCTCCAGATTTTTTATCAGGTCTTTGTTTAGCTGGTAAACGCCTTTTTGGATTTCATGAAGGGGGAAACCGGCTTCTTTCAAAAGCGCCAGATCGCGCTGGATTGTCCGCGGCGTAGTGCGGAATTCTCTGGCCAGCCAACTGCTTAATATTTTTTCTTTTACCATAAAAAATCTGAGAATCTGCGCTACACGGATGAGCTTTGAATGTGCTTTTTTCTCGCGGGGCATGGCTTACACCTCCAATATTTCAGTAATATCGAGCAGTTAATATAAAAGAAAGAGCCGCAAAAAATGCGACACGCCTCTGTCGCCGTATTCTTGAATTATCAGCCGGAAAAGATTAATGTCAAGTCAAATAAAGAAAGCCGCAAACATCAATCGTCCTGATTAAAAGAGGTGTCGGGATGGCTTCTGTAATCAGTATAGAATATTTTAGAGCTAAAAAATCAGCCTTAGAGGGAGACGCCGAAGCGCAGGATACTCTCGGCGCCATGTATATGCGCGGCGAAGGTGTAGAAAGGAATCAAGAGGAAGCGATAAAATGGTTCACAAAGGCCGCAGAGCAGGGAGATATTCATGCCAAAATAAGCTTGGGGTATGCTTATGTTGATAGGAAAGGCGTTGAAACCAATATCGAAAAAGGACTGGCTTTGCTTTTAGAAGGCGCCGAGCATGGTGATTGGTTCGCGCAACTGATTGCCGGCTCTATTTATCTTGGGATGTATGGTGGTGAAGCGGATTATAAAGAAGCGCTCAAGTGGCTGACAAAATCAGCAGAACAGGGAAATGTAACGGCACAGTTTTTTGTAGGCAAAATGCATTTTCGGGGAGACGGGACAGAAAAAAATTATACCGAAGCGGCAAAGTGGCTTAAAAAAGCCGTCGCGCAGGGCAATATCGAAGCACGAACATATCTTGCCGGTCTTTATTTGGAAGGCAAGGGCGTTTCCAGAGATAGCGGTGAAGCTTTAAGGTTGTTCAGAAAGTCTGCCCTGCAAGACGACAAATTTGCCCAATATGGCCTTGCCCTGCTGTATTATGAAGGCATTGAGGCGGAAAAGGACCTCAAAAAAGCCGCATATTGGTTTAGAAAATCAGCGGAGAAAGGCTGTGTCGATGCCGAATGTGATCTTGGTTTGGCTTATTTTCATGGTGATGGAGTGAAAAAGGATTACGGTGAAGCGCTGAAATGGTTAAGAAAAGCCGCGGAGAAAGAGTTTGCCCGCGCCGAGCATCAGCTTGGCATAATGTATCACGAAGGCACGGGTGTAGAAAAAGATTACAGCGAGGCGATTAAGTGGTTCAGAAAAGCCGCGGAGCAAGGATATTCACGCTCGCAATTAGAATTAGGGCTAATGCATTATGCGGGCGAAGGTATGGAAATAGATTACCATGAAGCGCGAAAATGGTTTGAAAAAGCGGCGGTGCAGGGGAACGATTCCGCGCAGCTTTGTATGGGGTTAATATATTTGAAGGGTCAGGGGATAGATAAGAATTATGTCGAAGCAATGACGTGGTTCAAAAAATCCGCGGCTAACGGTAACAGTCGTGCACAATATAATATCGGCGTAATGTATTTCCGTGGCGAGGGTATTGAAAGAGATTATAAAGAAGCATTCAGGTGGACTAAAATGGCCGCGGAACAAGGAGATGATAAAGCGCAGGATCTTCTTGCTTTAATGTATGTTGGTGGTCGCGGCGTTGAAAAAAATTATGAAAAGGGGATGGAGTGGTTTAAAAAATCTGCGGCGCAGGGTAACAAAAAAGCGATAGAAACTATAGAGCATTTTCAGAACATAAGAAAAGAAATGCTCAAAAAGCAGAAAGCGTAAATGCTTTGTTTTGTCATTGCCCTCTTGCCTGCCCCGCGAATGTGGGGTCATTGCGAGACGGCACGCGCCGTCGTGGCAATCTCTTTCCCCTTTGGCCTTCGGCCTTATTGGGGTTGACACAGCAAAAACCGGCAGGTATAATCTTTTCCCGTAATTAAAAGCTCCAAATACCGAAAGTCTCAACTGGAAACAGTAAAATAATAACTCGATCGCCGACGCCGATTAATGCCGTGTACGCATGTCTTTGCATAGTTGAATTATCGACAAGCTAACGTTAAAGATTACTTACGACCAATAAACAAAAGAAATTACTAGGGTTTCGATATTTTTAAAATAATTTAGACGGAACTGCGCTTTAGCTTATAGATAGTCTTATAATTTAATAATTATAGGAGAATGTTTATGAGATTTTCTGCTGAAATTTTGTTAATTGGCGAAAAACTGATTGTTCCATCTGATTATCGTCGAAACATCCTTTCCCTAATCAAAGAAGCAATTAATTCCAGTCAAAGCGGTGTTGAAATATATGAAAAATATTACGTAAAAGAGGCTAGGAAGATAAAGCCGTTCACATTTTCGATCAATTTTAAAATTGACGATACTTACAGCGAAAAAGGAAGTTTGCACCTTGCTGAATCGAAACTGAACCTGTTTTTTTCGGCAAGCGATCCCGTCTTTCTCATTTACGTTTACAACGGCTTGGTTCAGTTGAAGAAAGATTATCCGCTTTTCCCCGGACTTAAAGCGAAAGTTGGACGCTTCAAACTGGAACAACAAAAGAACTTTCGCGGCAGCGAAGCCATCTTTAAAACCTGCTCGCCAATTCTCGTAAGGAACACGGACGCATCAGGCAAATCCCGGGGCTATATCACGGCTGACACGCCGGAATTTGAAGACAAGCTTTACCATTCCGCAAAATCCATGTGCAAAGTATTACTGGATGGTGCACCCGAACTGAAACGGAACGACTTTGCCGCTGAATGGATACGTTGCCGGAACGTACACATTAATCACTATAAGAACAAAGACGCTTCTCAGGACAGCAAAAAGGAACTGATCGTAGCCACAACAGGCACTATCAAAATCAAAGCTCCGGCCAACGTTTTGCAACTGATCTACGACGCAGGAATCGGCGCAAAGCGCAGCCAGGGATTTGGCATGATGGAGGTCCTTTAATGAAGAAAAAAGAAACGGCAAACAATCAAATGCACTTGCGAAAAAAGAATATGAAGGTTTCAGAATTGAACAGGACAAATACTTTGAATCCGATTTTGGCAAACTGGTTAAGAAGTACTTGCCCAAAACGAAAAAAAGAAACTGTGAAGGGAACTACATCAAAGATAAATTCAAGCGTATCGGCCCGGACAAAGTCGGCCGCTGGGAGGTTGTGGAATGAGTGATGACGATTTCATAAAGTTGTATCCAACAAATTGGCTATATAATTCAGCAGTGCTTGGATTCTTAAGCGTCCTTCACAAAAATGGATATGATATTAATTCATTTCTTTCAGATGATGGGACAATTTATTTTCCAAACAAGATGATTATTGCTGAGAGCATCAATCCATATAAGAAATTTAATGAAATGAATAAACAAAAACCTATTCCGCTTGTTGGCAAGAATGCAAATTGTCCAAACTATCTCCAAAAAGGCGAGGAAGCGGCTTTTGAAAAACTTATAAATGATTTTGTCCACCTTGAAGAAAATCATTCAATGCAATGCTCCCTATGCACCCAACATTTTCATTTAGCAGATAATCCAAGCTGGTCAGTAGATGTTAAGAAAGTTAAGGAAAGAATTGTTGATTCTGGATTTACTGTTATACATTCATCTTCGTTGGCCCCTTCAATAAAGAAATTTCCTAATTCGCTTTGGAATATGAAAGCAAGTATGAACTTATGTCCATTGTGCTCATATCTACTCGTTTTTTCTCATATTGCTTTTACGCATACCATAGAGGGCGCAATATTAATAAATGGCACATCGTTCAAAACAATGTGGCATCTCAATAAATATGCTGCGGAAGTATTTAGCAGGCAGAATGTACGTAATATATTTGCCATGAGTCTTATGGAATATTCACAGAAAGTTAATGCAACTCTGGGCATGTGGAATATTGCAAATAATGAAGTTGTTATTAAGACGCGCGATGGTCGCATAGATCACTATTCCATGCCTTATGAGCAAACACGACTTTTGTTAAATCGTAAAATTTCGGCACTGATAACAAAAACGAGAGAGCCATACGTTCTCGACGCTGTGCTTTCGGGGCATTTTGTTGATCTTTTAACAATGAATGAAAAGCTTTTGAAGGCAGTCCAGTCCAATAACGTAGACGATGGTAAAAGATACCTTTGCAACTATGAAAATCATAAAACAAGTCGGATGAGAACAATAGCAGCAACCTTACCTGAACTTTACATTCAAATAAATAAACAACTTCATGAGGAGGTGATCTGATGGAACAATCGACAGCAAAGCAGATAGAATATCTGATTGACCAACTTTATGGCAAGATTATGCCTGAGAGTTTTGACCAATGGCACGATGATGTACGCGATGTGATAAAAATATTTAGCAGAAAGGATCGTATTCGAGATTTTGTTGATAGCTTTGAAGCGGTAAAGCGCGCCATCGCAAAAGAGCCAATGGAAAACGATGAAAAAAAGAAAAAGCTCGCGAAACTAACCCGCCTTATCGCGCTGCTTAAATCAAGCGAACCCGATTTTTTGTTAGAGTCTTTACAGCGAAAAGGTTTTGCCATAGCTAAGACCGATTCGGAACTTCGTGGCAGTATTGAGAATTCAATTTTTCGCATATTACAGCAAATCCGCCTCGGCAAAAAAGCGGCTGTCTGCGGTTTGTTTATGCAAATATTTTCGGCAAGAGGCAAGGCAATGCCCCAGGAACTTGTCGATGCATTGAAGGAAGAATGGGATATTAATCAATACAGGGCATTTATGTACGCCTTTTTGAGCAACTTTACCGGAAGGGAGGAATACAATGACTAGCAATAATACAATCGCATGGGAGACAATAAAGGGACTAACATTCACTATCATTTTTGAGGGATCAGCGCTTAACCGCGATGAAAAGCTTGGCGGGAATATCCCATCAATTAAAAAATTAACACGATATGCAAATGGACGTAGAGGTAAGACTTTTAGTTTTATTTCACGGGAATCCATGCGACATCACTTATTTGTGACACTTAATAAAAACTATCCCGTTCAATGGCAGCCGGCACCGACAACAGCAATAAATGATGTCGTCCAATTTGATTTAACAAGAGCAAATATTCTGACACATGCTGAGCTGGATGCTTTTGGCTACATGTTTACTCAATCAAAAAGCGCAGCAATAACCCGTAAAGGTGCCATCGGATTACAAAAGGCAGTTTCTCTCGAATCATGGGAAGGCGATATGCAATTTAATGCCAATCACGACATTGCCAGTAGATGTGGTGCATATCCCGATCCAGTGAACAAGGAAGAGCATTCATCATATTATAAAACAACATTCACAATAGATATTGACAAGCTGGGATGTGATGAGTGGAAAATTGTAAATTATGAGGCCGTTAATAATAAATTAAATCTATATATGACCGAAAAAGGTCAAGAAGTTTTTATAGCCAATGTGGAAGTCAGAGAAAACGATGAAGGGATAGAAGAATATTTTTTAGGTAAAGAAAAAATCACGTTTTCTGGAAATTCTATTTGCGTATCTAAAAAGCTCATGAAAATTGATGCAAAGAAAAAACATATTTTATTTGATTCAAAAATATTGAAAAAAGAAGATGCTGCGCAGGGCAAAGGTAAAAAACCAACATTTGCAGTTCCTGAAACTGACTACACAGAAGAAGATGGCTGTTATATTTTTTCTGTTGCCAGTTTCAGCTACAATAAGGATGATAAATCAATAAAAGTATCGAGAGTCATGTCGTTCTCATTTGAATATCATCGGGAATCAGAAGGCAAATACATGCTCACCTCTGGCAAAAATAGCCATATAGAAATTGCTGAAAATGGGAAAACTGCCAAATTCATACTCGATCCAAGTGATAAAAAAGAGCGTGTAAGAAATATTATCCATTCGATAAAGAATGGAATGTATTTTCATACCAGTGGGGAAAATACGGGCATAATTCCTAAGTATATTGTTGGCGCTGCCCTTACCTTGCCGATTCCTTTATTTCATTCGTATGTTGATTTGACTAAGTTCAATGATTCTATCTTGGGAAATGACTATATCCTAAAAGGCGCGGTCTTTTGTCAAAACCACATGGGGTCTGATACTTTTGATGTCAAAGAAGCAGAAACTAATTTGGATACTTTTCTAAACAAGATCGGCCTGGGAGAGGCAAGAGATGGAAAAACAAATCCTTAGGGTAAAATTATATCAGTCATCGGCGCATTATAGGATTCCATTCAGCTACCAGCGGCGGTTCACGTACCCCATACCGCCATTGGCAACCGTCAAGGGCTTGCTATGCAATTTAATGGGAATCAAGGCCGACACTTCGCAGGAATATAAAAGTCTTTTTTCGGGTTTATCTGTTGCCGTTTATGGGCGGTTCGAAAGCATTGTGAAAGATTACACATGGTTTAGGAATTTATCCAAAGAGAGCCACATTAGTAAATTCCAGACAACTACTAATCGAATCCATGACTTCGCACCACAGCATCCCGGGGGACAGATGCCTGTCAGTGTTGACAGCCTGAACGAAAACAGAGTCATCATTTACTTTGGCCACTGCGACAACGAAAAACTTCTTGAAATTGAAAAATGCTTTCGAAATCCGGAAAAAAGAAACAGTACGGTGCATCTTGGTCGGGCGGAGGATTGGCTGGTCGTTGAAGATATCAGACAAATAACAACGGAAGAAAAAGCTGTCCGCAGAGGCCGTTTTTTTTTCTGGCTTCCGGAACCGTCCTATTGCGATGAATCTTATCTTAGAGGCACACCCTCCCAATATGAGGCATTTTTCAATAAGGCACCGGGCAATTGTCTGCGAATGCCTCTTTTTTACCGCATTACCGAGGGCAATGAACGAATATTTGAAACCTACTACAACGCGAAACTATATGAAGGCGGTGTTTTCCCAGAAATGTGCACATTTCTTATTGATAGGCTTGATGATGAAACTGAACTGCCGCTTATTTTCACAAAAGTGAGGCTTCAAAATGGTATCTGAAATCGTTGCAAAAAGTCATAAAGATAGAAATAAAAGCAGCATAACCCTGAGAGACCACACGTCAGAACTTCTTAATCAAGTTGAATCGATCAAGAAGCAATTACAGACATTGCCCGCTTACCACAAGGTTCCGTGGCAAACTTTGGAGCATGCCGTTGCGCTTCATGATTTAGGAAAAGCATCGCCATCTTTTCAGGTCAACAGTGTAGGTAATTGGATCTATTCCCCTAAAGCACTATTTCCGACTGTGCCACACAGTATTTTATCAATTTTCTTTATCGTCCCTGATGCACTACCACAGATATCCGCAGATGAAAAACGTTTACTGCTTTCAGCGATTGCGTTCCACCACTGGCGTGATAATTTCAGTGATATCATTTCCGGCAACAGTAAAGAACTTCAGGAAGCCATTGGTAAAATAAGCGGTAATAATAATTTAAGGAATGGACTTCTTGGAAACCTGTTAAATGCTTTTCAAACGCATCCCCTTCTTAAAAAATATACAACCGCTATTGGTTTCAATAATGATCTGGCAACAATGATTGAGGCGGGCGGCGACCTGTTCAATTATATAACACCGCCTTATCTTAGCTATTTCCTTCCACAACGAATTGAAAGCAGCAACGATTTTAAACGCAATTATATCTTTGTGGCAGGCTTCCTGATGCGCACCGACCATTTTTCATCCTATGTTCAGGAAACTGGTATAAATGAAACCATAGAGCGTAAGTGTTTATCGAAGGACGATGCGGCCAATAATGTCAAGGCGTATATTAAAAGCAAGTTTCCCCAAACAGACCTGACGGCATTGTGGCAGATACAGGAGCTCAATAATAAAAGTAATGATAATCTCGTTGTTGTCGCCCCAACCGGTTCCGGTAAGACCGAACTTGCCGCTTTGTGGGGTGCTGGGCATAAATTATTTTTCACGCTACCACTTCGAAGCGCTGTCAATGCAAACTATGAACGGATGATGAGTTATTTTGGCCCAAATGACGTTGGCCTTTTACATTCCGATGCTGATGTTTATGTCTATGAAAAGACCGGCCATATATCTGATGAGAACATGCGTACGCTTGATATGGCAAGATTGTTTGCGCTGCCGGTACAAGTATCAACAGGCGATCAAATATTTCCTGCAGCTTTGAAGTATCCTGGATACGAAAAAGTTCACGCGACACTTGCCTATTCACGCCTTGTAATTGATGAGGTGCAGGCATACGACCCGCGATCAGCGGCAATTATCGTGAAGATGATTGAAGATGTCTTCACGCTCGGCGGCAAATTTATGCTCATGACAGCAACCTTGCCTGATTTTATTTACACAGAGCTACAGAAACGTTTAGGTCAAGAGAACTATCAGTTTATAGACAGATACAGCGGGCTTGATGACCTTACAAAGCATGAGATAACGCTGCATAATACAGATATTGGAAATGCAATTGAAGATATTGGAAAGACAGCAATGGAAGGAAAACGTGTGCTGGTTATCGCTAATACGGTCAAAAAAGCACAGTCGATTTACGAAAAATTAAAAGACACAAAGAACATCAAAATAAAATTACTGCATTCACGGTTTACCCTAAAGGATAGGGCCGACATCGAAAATGAAATGATTAATAAAGAATTTAATAATCCAAAGCCGCCAGAGGAAAGAGAAGCAAAAATACTTATCGCGACACAAGTTGTTGAAGCATCACTCGATATTGACGCTGACGTTCTTTTTACCGAAATAGCGCCGATGGACTCTCTTGTGCAGCGTATGGGGCGTGTCATGCGAAGATATAAAACTGCCAGTGAAGTAACTGAAGATGGAAAAGTTAATATCTTTTACTCTTATAAACTCAGGGACAAAGGTTTTGAATTTGAATCCGGTAGCGGCTATGTTTACGATAACGACTTATTGATTTTAACCATTGCTGAATTAAATGGGCAAGACGCGGAAGAATATCTGACATTGAAGTATTCTAAGGATACGAAGAAAGTTGAAAAAAAATCAAAGAAGTCGGTCAACGACATTCTCCAATCTATTCTTGAACATGAATGCATTTCAAAACCAATTAGTGAGCAAAAGAAAAAAGAAATGGTTGGTAATGTGTTTAATAAACTTTCAAATGATTCACGATACAAGAAACGCTTTTACGAAATGCTCTCTGTATTGGATGCAGGTTATATTTCGGATAGGAAAGCTGATGCAGCCAGGCTATTTAGGGAAATATTTACAATACCTGTAATAGTTTTTAAGGATGCAAATGAATTTATAAAATCCGTTACAGATATCTGCCTAAGTGGTGATTGCGAATGGGTAAGATTTAAAAAGGATGTTCTATCAAGGTTTACAATCCATGTAAGTAAATATGCGATTGATATTTCATCATCCGCAAGCACTTCCGATCTTCAGTATGATCCTTCAATCGATAAGGATAAAATGAAGAAAATACTTCGCTGGACAGAAGATATACGCATTATAAAAGATGGAAAATACGATGATAAATTAGGTTTTATCCCTGACCCGAAAAAGGACTGGAGATGGGACATGTAAATGCTGAACACCCCAATATCACCGGCACCCAGGTCAACTATTATCTGATCTGTCATCGGAAGCTCTGGCTGTTTTCGCACAATATCAGTATGGAGCATACGTCGGAAGCGGTGGAAATCGGGTCGCTGGTGCATGAGCACACTTACGAGCGCAAAAATAAAGAGCTGGTTTTCGACGGCATCAAGATTGATTTCTTTGACAAGAATCATGGCATTATTCATGAGGTAAAAAAATCGAAAAAGATGGAAGAGGCACATTTCTGGCAGCTTAAATATTACATTTATCATTTCAAGAAGCTGGGGCTTTCTGTGTCCGGAAAGATCGATTATCCTCTGATTCGCCGGACGCAAACGGTCGAACTCACAGCGGAAGACGAAGCGCAACTTGAGCGAACGCTGGACGATATTGTCACAATCAATGAACGGGAACTGCCGCCGCCGGTCATCAAGGCAAAGATTTGCAAGTCGTGCAGTTACTATGAACTCTGTTATGTGTGAAGGCTATTAACGGACATTGCACATGAACATTACGCACGTCATACTATGAACTCTGTTATGTGTGAAGGCTATGCGTGATTATTACATTTTCAAATCCGGACGTGTCAGTCGCAAGGACAATTCTGTCATGTTCGAATATACGGAAGACGGGCAAGACCGGCATGTGCCCATACCGATAAACGACATTGACGCGCTGTATCTTTTCGGCGAGGTGGATTTGAACACCAAGATGCTGAACTTCTTTGCGCAAAGCAATGTGATGGTTCACTTCTTCAATTACTATGGTTACTACACCGGCACGTTTTATCCGCGTGAATTTCTCAATTCCGGCGATGTGATCGTCAAACAGGTTGCCTCGTACCTTAGGAAATCGGTGCGTCTGGAGCTGGCGAAAGAATTCGTCAAAGGCGCCGCTTACGGAATCATTCAGAATCTTAAACGATACAAAGAAAAGACGTCGGGAGAACTGGAAAAGGTCGAAACCTATTTTGCGGACATCGACAAGCAATCGACCATTGCGCAAGTCATGGGCCTGGAAGGCAACATCAAGGAGACCTATTACGCGGCCTTCCCTAAAATCATTAATCAGGATATCGAATTTGAAAAACGCGTGAAGAATCCGCCGAACAATATGATGAACGCGTTGATTTCTTTCGTCAACAGCATGATTTACACGGAAATGCTCCGCGAAATTTACAAGACGCAACTCAATCCGACCATCAGTTATCTGCACGAGCCGGGGTATCGGCGGTTTTCCTTATCGCTGGACATCGCCGAGATATTCAAGCCCATTTATGGTGACCGCATCATTTTTGCGTTGCTTAACAATAACGAGCTGCAAAAGAAGCATTTCGACAAGGATGTCAATTACGCCTACCTGATAGAAGAAGGGCGCAAGATCGTCGTCAAGGCGATTGACGAGAAGTTGAACACAACGATTATGCACAAGCAACTCAAACAGCAGGTCAGTTACCGGAAGATCATGCGGCTCGAACTTTACAAACTGGTCAAGCATGTCCTGGGCGAGAGCAAGTATCAGAGCTTTAGAATATGGTGGTGATGCATGTACGTGATTGCGGTTTATGACATATCGACAATAGAACCCGCGGGTCAAAGACGGCTGGCGCAGATTATGAAGAAGATGAGGCAATACCTGCACCATACGCAAAAGTCTGTTTTTGAAGGCGAGATTTCAGTGGCTAAATTGATGTCACTGCAAAAAGAAGCAAAAAATATCATCAACGAAGAAACCGATTATGTGGTGTTTTTTCGAATCGGTAACAAGAAAAACGTGGAAAGGGAGTGCATCGGCATTCAATTGGACCCGACTGATGTGATTATTTAATAATTATTTTAGGCCTATGCATTATTGATACTTCGAGAAAATATTGCATAAATTAAGAGAAAGAAGAAGAGGCAATTATTGGATTTTGTATATTTTGTTATTTTAAAATTAATGGGTGTTAGTAAACAATGATGGGATTTAAAGGAATT
>Ga0208694_1002885_pt1 | contig 17344 bp, 17 predicted proteins | sample AD_UKC078_MetaG_FD_184442 | JGI IMG/M metagenome (GOLD analysis project Ga0208694, IMG submission 184442) | Active sludge microbial communities of municipal wastewater-treating anaerobic digesters from USA - AD_UKC078_MetaG (SPAdes) (version 2) | ecosystem: Engineered > Bioreactor > Anaerobic >...
TATTGCGATTCCGTCTCTCATGTTGAAAGGTATAATTACCTTTTGTCCCTTGTGAGCGGGAGTTGCGCCTTTTCTGATTATGTTATCCGTTCCGATGAAGTTGTGAACGGATTCAATCGTTTCCTCGGGATCTTTTCCGATAAATGAAATGATACGGCGCATCATTTCTTCTCTGTTTGAAGCGGCAAATTTCTGTGCGGTAAAAAGATCACGCAGATAATCCCGGCATTCAGGGCTGTCTTCCGGCATAAATTCGAGATCTTTGTATTGAATATCGGCTGAATTTTTACTGAGGATTTCTTTCGCTTTCTTTTGGTAATGCACGGCTATTTTCAGACCGAAATTTCGGCTTCCTGAATGGATAGTTATCCATAAATATCGGTTAGAATCATATCCGGCTTCGATGAAATGATTTCCTCCGCCGAGGGAACCCACTGCGTTTAATGCCTTGTCGGTGTCGGTTTTAATTCTAAGACATACGTCTCTGATTTCATGTTTCTGACTTTTCGAAACGCAGTTATGATTTTTGTTTATAGCGAAACCGGAAGGAATTTCCGTTCTAATAAATGAGTCAAGCTTTGCGGGATCGATTGAATCAAGGCTGAATTTTGCAGATAACATTCCGCAGCCGATATCTACACCTATAACATTAGGAATAATGAAGCCGTTTGTTTTCATTGTGAAACCGATGACCGCGCCTTTTCCGGCGTGAACATCAGGCATTACCGCGATATAGGTATTGGCAAAAGCCGGATGATTAAGGAAAGTCTGAATCTGTTCTCTTGCAGTTTCATCAATTTCATCAATCATTACATTCGCGGTATTGTATGAGCCTTTTATTGTTATCATTCAGTTTCCATTTTATCGATTATTTGTATTAAAAATAAGGAGTAAAGTGTTTATCATAATTTATATAAATTCAAGTATTTTGCCGTGTAGTAGAAATTAAATTAAGGCAAAAGGTTGAGCAGTCGCTTGTTGAAGCGTCTCTTTTGTCTGGATAGTTCCGAACTCGACTTCAAGAATGAGGGGCAACGTGTATATTGAATAACAAAGAAGTGCAATAGAAAAAATAAAATAAACATAAGGATAATTGTGTTGCAATAATTTCGCGTTTCGCGAAACGCGAAAAAAAGTGATGGAAATTATTAAACAGTCTGTATAATGTTGTATCATGAAAGCACAGGATATTTTAATTCTTCTTTATTTGCTGCAAAGCGCAGATGAAATGGTAACCATGCCGCTGATAAGCCGTGGTACCGGAATCAGTCTTTCCGAAACTCATTCGGCGATAAAGCGGTTGATAAATTCAAGACTGCTTCTTGGCGACTATACTCCGATAACCGCTGCGGCAAAGGAATTTCTCATTCATGGTTTTAAATATGTTTTTCCGCCTACATTCGGACAGATGGAAAGAGGAATTCCTACATCCTTCGCGGCGCCTGTTTTCGAAAACCGCATTGTATACAGCAACGACGATGTTTTTGTCTGGCCCCATCCGGACGGAGAAATCCGGGGGACTTCGCTGATTCCGTTTTATAAATCGATACCCGTTATCGCTCTCAAAAACAGCAACTTGTATGATTATTGCGCTCTGCTTGACGCTCAGAGGACAGGAAGAATTCGCGAACGTGAAATCGCTGAAAAGATATTAATTTCAATGATCGGAGACGGGCGGAGTTGAAATCCAATATTCAAATGCTTCAGACTGTCTGTGATGGATTAGGTGATCTGAGGAAAGATGTTGTTTTTGTCGGAGGTGCGGTAACTTTTCTGTATTGTGAAAATCCGGCATCTGAGAGAATGCGTCCGACTGATGATGTCGATTTCGTTATAAACATGTGCACATATGGAAAATATACTGAATTTATTTCAAAGTTGAGAGCGAAAGGCTTTAAAGATGAAATGAGTGACGAACAAGCGCCTTTATGCAGGCTAATTTATAACAATGTAAAAGTCGATGTCATGTCTACGGAAGAAGAAGCTCTCGGTTTTACGAACAAGTGGTATAAGTCCGGAATAAATCAAAGTATTACAAGATCATTGCCTTCGGGAACTGCCGTTAATCTGTTGTCCCTGCCTTATTATCTTGCTTCAAAAATTGAAGCTTATAAATCAAGAGGAAAGGGAGATGCGAGATTCAGTCATGACATTGAAGATTGCATCGCCGTATTTGACAGCATTAAAACATTGCCTTTCGATTCGGAATCCGTAGATGAAGTTCATCAATTTTTGAAGAATGAACTTTCACTTCTGATGATAGATGATACATTCATTGATGCCTTGCACGGTTTTTTTGTTGTTTCTTCAACAATCGCCGGGGTGCGAATATCCAGAATACTGCAAATCATTGATAATTACTGTAAAATGCAAAATTGAAGCAAATGCAGAGTTTCACCATCGTTCTGACTGCTTTCGATTTTATTTTCCGAAGATTGAAATCAGTGTTATAACCGTTGCGATTATTGTAAAGCCGGCAGTCATCATCCACGTTATCATGTTGAATTTTTTATTCATGTCATCGAAACGTGTATCCATATTTTTCTGCATCATTTCAAAGCGTGTGTCCGATTGTTTCTGCATGGATTCGAACCGTTTGTCCATCTGATTGAATCCCAACTGCATCAATTCGCGCTGGCTTCTGAGTTCTTCTTCGATGCGCGTCATGCGTTCGATGAGCTGAATGTCGTACGGGCGGAGTTGGACTACATTGCTCTTCGCGCCGAAACGGTCGAAGTTTGATTCAATATATGAACCGATCTGTTCAAGCTGTTCTTTCGTAAATTCCATAATGACACTCATTTCTCACCTCAAAATATTATCATTTCAGCCTTATGTCAAGGTTTTATCTAACTATATATACGATATTCGGATGAACATTTTCTTAAAAAAAACAAAAAAATGTTAATTTTTATCACTAGTTTTGTGCGGTCAGAATGGCAAACACACAAAAAAGACAGCGGAGAAATAGCAATATTCGATTGATATCAATGATAAATTCGGACCGGGTGAGGTAATATTTCTTTGTTATTTTTCAGCTGAATAGTCTGCAAATGAGATCGTTTTTTGAAATTTTAAAATGCATTGCTGTTTCGGAAAGTATTGCATTAAGGGTTCCTGTTTTGATAGGCCGGTGATTAGGAATTGTGATATGATGCTCGCCGTTTTGAATTGTTGTGATTCGGATATGACTTCCGGTCTGTCTTGTTATTGTGTAGTTAAAATCGCCGAGTAATTTTATCAGTTCCTGTGCATTTATATCACGGGGAATTCTCAAAGAGCGATTGCCTCTTCTCTGACAAAATGAAGACGTAAAATCTGAGGTGCCTGGTTTTCTTCAAAGTGACATGTCACGGCGTCTCTGATATTGTTTCTAAGTTCTTCGATAGATTCTCCGTCCGTGAAGATCGGATATCCGAGAGCACGGGCTGTATAAGTACCATCATCAGCGTCTTCAATGTAAAAAATGATTTCATTATTCATTTTGATAACCTTCGAAAAATTTATTCAGGTTTGATGAAAAATCAAGCATTAATTTCCCGAAATTAATATCATATAAAATTATATTTCTATTTGTCGCTCAATCCTCTCTCCCGGCCTCTCTTCTTTAATAAAAGAAGCCTGAGAGTCAGGTAGATTTCAAAGGGTGCACCGCACCCTTTACCCGGGTTTTCCAGAGTGTCGGGATACAACATAAGGCTTCGCCTTAATAATTCGTTGTTTGCATGGATCATGCAATAATATCAAAGGGTGTTCCACACCCTTTATCCGGTAGGTGCATGGATCATGCAATACACAAAAAGGTGTTTCACACCTTTTAAATCCGGTTTCGCATGGTCTCATGCGATAAGATCAAAAGGGACCGGGCTTCAGTCGCCAGCCCCGCCCCTTTTGAAATCCCCGCCCGCTCTTTGTCGCGACAGAACTATCGCGCATTTCTTCGAAATGACTGCGATAGTCTGCGCTTATTTGGTGTCCGACTGCGTCGGACGTTTCGGCGATTTTTCTATCATTCATCTTTTTCTGAAGCATTAATATGAATGATAGAAAGTCCTCTCCCGGGAAAGTCTTTATTTTTGGCTTTGCCAATTTGCACTTCATTCTGGGAGAGGGCGAGCCGGAGGCTGGGTGAGGTCATAAAATTTTTATGTTTAATCTTCTATTTCCGTATCTGCATGTAATTCTTGACAAAAGAATGGTATTATATATAATACCATTATGAAAAGAGTAATTGTTGACACAAATGTTATTCTTTCGGGATTGAAATCAGCTAAGGGCTCTTCTTTTAAGCTTCTTTCTCTGATTCCTGAAAATAGATTTGAGATACTTTTATCAGTTCCATTGGTTATGGAATATGAGGCTGTCTTATTAAAGCATTTGAAGCTGTTGGGTCTTTCTAAAAATGATATTGATGATTTTATTGATTACTTATGTAAAATATCAATTCATCATAAGATTTATTATCTTTGGAGACCTTTCTTAAAAGATCCGTATGATGATCACATATTAGAACTTGCGGTTGCCGCTTCAGCTGATTTTATTATTACTTTCAATATAAAGGATTTTGACGGAACTGAAAAATTCGGAATTAGGGTGATTGAACCTGATGAATTCCTGAATATTATAGGAGAAAAAATATGAGTACTTTAAGTGTTAGGATTCCGGATTCTCTGCATAAAGAAATAAAGAAGTTATCGAAAAAAGATAATATTTCAATCAACCAGTTTATAGCAAGTGCTGTAACCGAAAAGATAACCGCTTTGGAAACTGTTGATTATCTGCAGGAAAGAGCAGAAAGAGGCGACTTAAAAAAGTATTCTGCGGTTTTAAAAAAAGTAAAATCGGTTTAATTCCTTACTTTGCGAATATTGTCAGAAGTGTTATAACAGTTGCAATGATTGTAAAGCCTGCGCTCATCATCCACATCATCATGGTGAACTTTTTACTCATGTCATCGAAGCGCTTATCGACTGCGGTAAAACGTTCATCCATCTGTTTTTGAACAGATTCAAAGCGCTTATCGACTGCGGTAAAACGTTCATCCATCTGCTTTTGAATAGATTCAAAACGCTTATCGACTGCGGTGAAACGCTCATCCATTTGTTTCTGCATTGCCTCGAAACGCTTGTCTACCTGCTCGAAGCGTTTGTCCATCTGTGCGAAACCGAACTGCATCGTTTCGTTCTGCTTCAATATTATTTCGCGCTGGCTTCTGAGTTCTTCTTCGATTCGGGTCATACGTTCTATGAGCTGAATGTCGTAGGACCGAAGCTGGACGACATTGCTTTTCGCGCCGAAACGGTCGAAGTTTGATTCGATATATGAACCGATCTGTTCAAGCTGTTCTTTCGTCAATTCCATTGCAGTACCCATTATTCACCTCAATCTACTAATAATAATTTTCTTTGTCAATAATATATACGTAAATTGACGCGGTTATTTCGCGGCGGGCATCAAAAAAATCCTCAAAGCAAATGTTTATGAAGAAGTTTGAGTTTGAACTGATTATTGATAAAAAATTTACAATAAATTTAAGCGTAAATTTTATTTCGCGTATAGCTTGCCCGAGGGGTTTGCCATGTCCATCAAATATAAATTTATGCTCTTTTCGATTATCTCCGTCGCGGTGTCGCTTATCATCGCACTTTTTCTTACACTCTATCTCGTTGAAAGAGACAGCGAAAGAAAAATAGAACTGGATCTTTCTCACAGAACAGAAACAATTAAGAAGACTCTTTTTAGAATTTCGGGTTCAGAGGATATTACCATCGACGGTGATTTTCTTTACTGCGGAAGTTATGTGCTAAATAATAATCACGAAATCGTCGACATGGTTCAGGCAATGTACGGCGGCGGAAGCGGAATATTTCTTGAAGATTCAATTTTGGTTTCCAATATTCCGTATTTTCCCGGATCGCGTCCGGACAATCTAAAGATTCCTGAAGAAATAAAAAGAAAAATATCAACCGGCGAACCGTATTTCGGTATTCAGTTTATGAACAAAGAGGAATGCTATGTTTCGTATCTACCTCTGATGTCAGCCGGATTGTTCAAGGGAGCTTTTTTTTCATGCTCTAAAAAAGAAGAATCCCTGATGTCATTTGCTAAAATCAAAATCGCTGTTTTATCTTGCGGAATATTTCTTTCAGTTCTGTTTAGTATTATTGCCGTCAAATTTGCTCATTCGATAACTTCAAAAATGGAAATAGCGGTTTCTCTTGCGAAAAATATTTCCGAAGGCAGCATAGAAAGCATTCAGCATTCCAGCTCAAAAGACGAAGCGGGCATTCTTCTTTCTTCACTAGACGGATTCTGCGGTGTTATGTTTGATACTATAAAGGGAATAAAGACGATGCTCGCCCGTTTGTATTCTGTTTCTCATGATCTGTCTGTTCTTTCCGAGTCTTTCAAAAACAGCACATTCGAACAGGCCGGCGAAAGCGTAAACGCAAATGAATCAATGGCAAAAATTTCTGAAGGCATCAATCTTGTTGCGGCTAAGGCTGTTGAACAGAAAGAGTCCATGCGCAGTCTTCTTTCGATGATGGAATCTCTGAATTCCGGAATACGTCAGACTGAGGATATGACCGTAGATATTTTGAAAAAGAGCGGAATGATTTCTGAAGAAGCCGATCTATGCAGGGACAATATCTCTTCGATGAATCTTTTTATGGATGAAATGGATCAGTCTTCCGCTCAGATGATAAATATATTGTCAATAATCAGCACGATTTCCGAACAGATAAACATGCTGTCGATTAACGCGACCATAGAAGCGGCCCGTGCGGGAGATGCAGGAAAGGGATTTGCAGTAGTTGCTCAGGAAGTTTCGGCTCTTGCGGATCAGACGGATAAAAGCGTTGATCTCATCAGCGGTATAATCCAGCTCAATGCCGAAAAATCAAAAACAGGCAAGCTTAAATCCGCTGAAGCTCTCAGTGCAATCGGAGACATCGCGAAAAATATCAAAGAGGCAAATGAGCTCATCGTTGCTGTTTCGGATTTTGTTTTAAATCAGGTTACTGTAAGCGCGGATGTCAATTCTGCAGCAGTAAGCGTTACGGAAAAAGCTTCCGAAATAAATTCAATAATTGATATTCAGAAAAAGACAATTGAAAGCACCGCGGATGCCATATCAAGAATCAGTTCTCATTCTGAACTGATTGAGAAAGAAGCGGGCAGTGCGGCTGAAAACGCATCGGAAATAACCGCAATATCCGAAGAGCTTGAGAAAAGAATAAGTTTCTTCAAGATTCATATGGAATAGAAAACTCAATTACCGTCAGGTTTAATTGAGTGCTTCATATGTTAATTATTTATATTTCATAAGGAATTCCTTTCGAGAGACTTTTTTGATGATTTATAAAAAATGAATTGATTATTTCACTATTTGATATATCAACTATGATGTTTATTGAATCACAATTTCCATTCCGATGTTGCATAAGGAATATGATTATATATTCCCCGGGGAGCTTGTTTGATCATGGATTTGATGAATACATTGCGTATATTTCTGACGGTGTTGATGCTTATCTCTGTGCCCCTTTCTGCAACTGACCGCGGCCCGGTTGTTTCTTTTTCATATTCGCCGTCCGGCATAGGTTACCTTTCCGCGCCGGGACCTGAAGGAAACGGCGGAGACACAACAAAGCCGGAATCAGGTTCAGGATTAACCTCTGCTTCAAGACTCTATTTGTCTGGCGGCTATTACTATGATTATCTTCAGGCTGATCTTTCCTATACAAGAACCAATATAAGCAAACAGGTATCTGATTTCAATTCTGAAGATGGATTGAAAAGCGCAGTCGATTCATCTATATTGCTTCGGTGCGGATACCGTTTCAGTAATCCCGGCGACACCTCTTACACCTGGCTTTACGCCGGATTGAAGCGTTACAGCTATGAGTCGTTCGGCGGAACTGATCTGACAGCGTACGGCTGGCTTGCCGGATATTCGGGGTTTTACAGTTTCGGTCTTTCTTCCAATTATGAATTTGTTCTCGCACTTGATTTATATCTGGGAACATACAGGTTTGACGATTTCTCTTCCGATAACGGCTACACGGGAGTATCAAAAAGATATTCGGTAACTTCAGGCGCTGGAATCGGCGCGGGCGTCCAGTATGAACCTTATAATGTCACACTGCTTCTGAAATTATCCGCTGATATAAACCGAATTGCTTATGATGCAAAATATCTGGGATCATCTCGTAAATTTTCAACAGGATCATTGTCAGGATGCATCGGATTTGAGGTACGGTATACAATTCCGGGTGAGAGTTATAATGAAAAGATTAAATGAAATTAAATCTTTTTTATTATTAATCCGCTTTGCAAATGGACTGAAATTTTTACAAGGCTTGAATAAACGATTGATGTTGATATCTCCAATGATAATTTTTCTTCTTTCTTGCGCATCGAGTAAAAATATTACAAATCAGATCAGTGATGAAAGGTTCGGAGACACGGAAACTCTGAACTACGAATATACAAACCGCAGTCTTTCATCTGAAGCGGAACAGATACATTATCTTGTTAATACGGAAATAGACGATCCGTTAGTTGTTAGAGTAACATTTCCAAATATAAAAGGAATACATCCGGCTGTGCCTGCCGAAGGTCTGGCAATCGTACAGTTTACGTCTAATGAACGCGGAGAAGTTCTCAAATACCGTTTTGTGAAACGCGCCGGTCTCGGGCTTGATGATTATGTTGAGACAATGGTGAAGGGCATAAAAATTGAACCTCTTGTTCATAAGGGCGAGAAACGTGGTTCTGTCTTTAATGTAAGATTTATATTCAGAGAGAAACCGTGAAGAAAATTCTGTCAGTATTATTGTTTGTTTTTGTCTGTACGCTTGATGCTGCGGAAACGGTGTCGGGTATTGTTTATGATGCAGTTACCGGAAAACCTGCTGCAGGCGTTACAGTCGGTTTGCATGAACTCAATATGGTGACGGAGACCGATGCACGCGGGGAATTCAGTTTTACCGGAATCGAAAAAGGTTATTATGAGCTGACATTTTCTCATCAGGATTACGGAAACATCTCAATAGATATACGTGTTAAAAGAAATTTCAGAATCGTAAAAAATCTTCTTCCGAAAGCTTTCGACGCGGGAAACAGAACCAAAGTTTACGGCGAATATCTGGATTCGAAGGGTGAGCGCGGCATTACGCAGGAAGATATTAAAAAATATCCTATGCGCGGCGTCGGAGATTCGCTTCATCTTCTTCAGTCGCTTCCGGGTATCGGCGGAGGTTTTTCTTTTGCGACTGTGCCTATAATCAGAGGAACCAATCCTCTCTTTAATAAGTACTACATCGATGATATACCTGTGGATTATCCTTTTCATTATGCGGCAGGATTTATTCCTCTTTTTTCTTCAATCAATGAAGAAGCGATAGATTCTGTCCAGATAATAAAAGGAAATGCACCGCTCTGGACGAGTGATAATCTCGGGAATACTATAATGATAAAAAGCGCGGACGCGCAGAAAGAGGGAATTCACGGAAAAATGATACTCGATCCCATCCTTCCGTTTATTCCGGCATTTGCTGTTACTGTTGTGCCGAACGAACGCTTCAGCATGATTGCTGTCGGCAGAAGAACGACACCGGATCTTCTTTTCGATATGAATAAGGCTCATTTTTATCTGGCGGATTATTTTTTAAAAGCTTCATATGTTCCGAATGATTCTCACCGGATTACTATGCTGATAACGGGATCTCAGGATAAAGTTTCTTTCAACGATCTGTCAACACGCTCCGGATATTACGCAAACGGCATTACATGGGAGTTCCGTGCTCTCGATGATCTTATGTTTAAAACAGTACTTTCGAATCAGAATATGATTCAGTCATTGAAAAATAAAAAGGATTATGATACCGAGTCAGGTGCTGAGATAGAATTTAATCCCGATCAGTACCGGATATTGCAGATGGCAGTTCTGTCATTCAATGACTTTAACATCCGCGCAGGGTACGAAGCCGTTAAATATAAAGGAGGATGTTCGGGTAATACTTCCTTCGCTGATATAGCCGGAACAGATTTCTACAAAGGATTAAGCAGTAATCTGAATCTTTCATTTCCGGTTGAAGGAAATTCCATCGCAGGTTTCGCCGGTGTCGACGGAAAATTTAACAGATTCGTTTATGATGCCGGTGTCAGGTTTGAGAATTATTCTCCTGTTGATGAAGCGGCAATTTCATACAGTATAAATGCCGCTTATCAGATGAATGAAAAGAGCAGTGTCTATTTCAAACATGGGACTTCTTATGCTCATCCCGATGTTTATTATTATCTCGGAAATATTGATCCCGACTTTAAACTTGCGGAAGCGAGAAACTTTTCGGTCGGGATGAATCTGATTCCTAAACAGGATATTTTTGTTAATGCAGAAATATATTACAGCCGTTTTAAAAACTTAAATCCGGGTACTATTTTTGATGTTGATGATGATTCGGCAAAAAAACTGATGCAGCTTCATCCGTATTCGAAAGAAGAAGACGGAAGTAATTTCGGTATAGAGCTTTCGGGCAGGGGCTCGTTTAAGGGGTTTGACGGTTGGTTGAGTTATGCTTTCTCGCGGACTAACCGAAATAGTGCGGATGAAAGTTCATTCCGTTCGGATTATGAACAGGCTCATCTATTGAGACTTGTAATTTCCAGAACATGGAAGCGCTGGAGCGCTTCGGCAATATGGCATATGACAAGTTCTCTTCCGTACACGCCTGTATCAAGATTCCTCTATGACGGTTCAAGTTATACGACGGACTATGGAAAACGTAATTCTGCGAATTTTGCGCTAAACAAAAGACTTGATATCAAGGGAACGTACAGAACGGAAAATGATACACGCATTTCATTGGAATGCTGGAATATTTTATTTTTCCGCAATAATGCCTTTGCACAGAAAGAAAACACTTCGAGTACCGAAAAAAGATTTGATACTCCGTTTTTCATCTGGTGTTCGCTGGAGAGACCGCTATGAAACGTTGCTTTATATATTTGCTGTTTATATTTGCTGTATGCCAGAATCATGCCGCTGTTTATGAAACTAACGGTCATACATCAGAATTATATGAGAAAGATATTTCAATACTAAAAAAGAAATTATCTCTTAATGCAAAAGATAAAACTTCTCTCGAAAGAATTGTCAAAATGCTTTTTGTATGTGAAAAGTTTGAAGAGTCCGCCCGCTATGCTGATGAGTATCTGAAATTATATTCATCTCCCGATATTGAATATCTTAAAGCATTGTCGCTTGCAAGCTATGGAAATTACAGAGGTGCAAGCGATTCCGCGCGTAAAATTCTGTTGGATAAAACTCTTTCTCCGGCTGAGCGGAAATCAATAGAATCTAAGATAGAGCTTTTTGAAAAAGGGATTTCAACCAAAGGAATTCCTTACGGCGCTGAAATGACCAAGTGGGGGAATGACTCCTACGCTGCCGGAATTATCGGCAGAAGCGGAGTTCTTGTCGGAGTCAGAACATTCTCTGATAAAACTTTTTTTTATTCAGTCTCTAATGATGAATTAATTGAATCAATGAAAGAAGCCCAGTTTGAGTTTCCTGACGGGATGAAGCTCCTTGCTGTGAGTGTATCGCCTGACGGACGCGAAATATTTGCGACATGCGCCAGAGAGAAATCTATTGCAGTCTTTCACAGGCGTTTTGATATAGAAACGGAAAAATGGACTGACTGGTCTTCACCGCAGTTTGCAAGTGAAGGTTCAATCAACGGATTCGCTAATATGCTTGGTGATGGAGAGCATGTCCTTTTTGTGTCAAACAGAAACACTTCAAGCGGTCTTGATATTTATGTTTCACGCCGAAATGAAAAGGGAATATGGGATAATCCGCTTCCTGTGAGCAATGTCAATACTTCAATGGACGAATGCTCTGTCTATCTGCATCCTGACGGCGAAACCGTTTATTTTTCATCTAACGGAAGAAGCGGAAGCGGAGGATATGATGTATATTCGGGTACACTTTCATCACTAAAAGGAAACTTTAAAATTGATAATATAGAAAACATGAAAACCCTAAACACATTCAGGAATGAATTATTTCCTGTGTATGAGCATGGCACTTCCGGAAAAGCATATCATTCATTCCGGAAAAATGACAGCTCGGTCATCTGCAATGTTTCCGGTGATTTTCGCCAAGGTTATCATGTATTGTTTCTTGATATAATTACGCTTGATTCCGCGACAAAGTCTCCGGTAGAGGCTGTTGTAAAACTCGTTCGAATCGGCGATAGAACTTCGGGTATCGCTTTGAAAAGCGCTTCTGATCATCGCGGATGTTCACCGTTTACAGTAAGAAAAAATACATTATATTCGGCTGAAATTACGGCAGAAGGTTATGCGTACTACAATGAAACATTTGAAACAGGTTCGGCTGATGATATCGTTACAAAGACGGTATATCTGAATAAAGGAAAAGTACGTACGGGATATACTTTCTCCGCTGATAATATTTATTTTGATTCAGGCAGTGCCTCAATACGGCCTGAATCAATGCCTGCGCTTGAAAGGCTTTATGATTTCATGCGAAACAACCCCGGAATCAAAATAGAAATATCCGGTCATACTGATAATGTCGGTGGTCCGGATTACAATATGAAGCTTTCGAAGAAAAGAGCTGAGGCAGTCTCTGAATATCTTTTCGGGCGGGGAGTGAAGAAGAACCGTATTTCTGCTGAAGGTTATGGATATTCAAATTCGGCAGCTTCAAATGACAGCGAAGTAAACCGTCAGAAAAACCGCCGGGTCGAAATTACGGTGAAGTCATCCGAATGATTCGATAAATATAATAACCTATACGTTTTTTCTCAAAGGATCTTACTTTTTAAAAAAAGACCGGTTTTTTAAAGAATCATATTGACTCATATTTCTTTCCAATTATTTTAAAAATAAAAACGGTTCTTCTTTGAAACCGTATTTGTTTTTGGGAAGATGTAAATGAAGAAAAAAATTACTGAAGAGACAGTTATTTTTGCCAGTGTTGTCAAATGGGTTTTGCTAGCTACTGTTGTCGGAATATTTACGGGAATAGCATCGTCCGGTTTTGTCAGGCTTCTTGATTATTCAATATCATTTCAAGCGGGTTTTCCATATTATTATATGTTTCTTCCTTTAATTTTGCCATGTGTGGCTTATCTTTCTATCAAGGTTTTTCCCTCTTCACTTGATTATACTACTGATAAAGTAATAAGCGTAATTCACGGCGGTAGAAAGATTTCACTGGTTTCGATAATCAAGGCGTTTTTTCTATCCATAATTTCAATAGCTTCAGGCGGTTCGGCGGGCAAAGAAGCTCCCTGTGCGGATATCGGTGCGGGTTTCGGTTCATTGTTTTCCGCGATATTCAAGTTCAATACAGTTGACCGCAAAAAGCTCATGATATGCGGAGTCAGCGCCGGATTCGCGGGAGTGTTCGGAGTTCCTGTTTCGGGCGCGATTTTCGGAGTCGAAGTTCTATTTGTCGGAAGCATATTGTATGATGTTTTTCTTCCGTCTCTTGTTGCCGGTGTCACCTCATATCAGGTTTCATCTGCACTCGGAGCCAAATACTTTGTTGAGCCTTTGAATTTTGTTCCGCATTTTTCCAATCTTTTCTTTCTGAAAATTATTATAGCGGGAGTATTTTTCGGAATTTGTTCTTTTGCTTTCATTGAGATAAACAGATTCGTGAAGCATCTATCTTCCAAATTTTCCGGCAGCGTCATCATCAGAGCTTTTTTCGGCGGAATAATACTATGTCTAATCGGTTTTTTGATATCTCCGGAATATTTAAGCCTTGGTATGAACACAGTCGAAAATTCACTTCGCGGATGCGAGGCGCCGTTTTACGCTCCAATCATAAAAACTATAACTACTGCGGTAACACTTGCGTTCGGCGGTGTCGGCGGAATAATAACACCGATTTTGTATGTCGGCTCGACTCTCGGTTCGGCAGCTTCTTCGTTATTCGGAATTAATCCGCAGACTTTTTCGGCTATTGCACTTGTGAGTTTGCTTGCCGGCATTACAAATGCGCCTATAGCATCAAGTGTAATGGCTATTGAATTGTTCGGTCCGGAAATAGCTCCTTATGCCTGTGTTTCGTGTCTTGTAAGTTTTCTGATGACTGGTCATAGAAGTATTTATCCTTCACAGGTACTTTCCGTAAGAAAGTCCGAGTCAGTGGATGTTGAAACCGGAAAAACGTTTGGTAAAATAGACCCTTCATGCGAGATTGATCAGAAGAAGATTCAGCGGAAAATCAAAAAGCGGATGAAAGAGATAATGCATATTGAAAATAAATAAAATAAAAAGGGGGTTTTTAGACCCCCTTTTTATTTTATTCCCATTCGATTGTTGAAGGCGGTTTTGAAGAGACGTCATAAACTACTCGGTTTATTCCGCGTACTTCGTTGATTATACGGCTAGATATTTTTTTAACAAGATCGTGCGGAAGATCAGCCCAGTCTGCAGTCATTGCATCAGTTGATTCAACAGCGCGGATTGCGATTACGTTTTCATAAGTTCTGTTATCGCCCATGACTCCGACAGATTTTACCGGAAGAAAAATTCCGAATGCCTGCCATAGTTTGTCGTAATAACCGGCGTTTTTTATTTCACTGACGATGATGTCGTCCGCTTCGCGGAGAATATCAAGGCGTTCTTTTGTAATTTCACCGATGATGCGTATAGCAAGACCCGGACCCGGAAAAGGGTGGCGTGCAATAAGTTCGCGCGGAATGCCGAGTTCGGTACCCAGTGCGCGTACTTCATCTTTGAAAAGTTCTTTGAGCGGTTCGACTACCTTGCCCGATTCGATCAGCTTAAGGACTTCGGGAACGCGGTTGTGGTGGCTCTTTATTGTGTCAGAAGGTCCTTTTGTCGATACGGATTCAATTACATCCGGATAAAGAGTTCCCTGAGCGAGAAAATCGAAACGTCCGATTTTTTTCGCTTCTTTCATAAAAACTTTTATAAACTCTTTTCCTATAATTCTTCTTTTCTTTTCGGGATCAGTAACTCCCTTAAGTTTTTTGAGGAAAAGGTCAACCGCGTCAACGGCTATTAGATTGAGATTAAGTCCTTCTTTGTATCTCTTGATTACGTTTTCGGCTTCGTTCTTTCTTAGAACTCCGTTGTCGACGAAAACGCAGTAAAGCTTTTCTCCGATGGCTTTTTGTAAAAGTACTGCCGTAACCGTAGAGTCAACGCCGCCTGAAAGGCCGAGAAGAACAGTTCCGTTTCCGACTTCTTTTCTAATCTGTTCAACCGATGAGTCGACGAAAGATTTCATAGTCCACAGACCTTTGAGTTTACAAATCTCGAAAAGGAAATTTGCAATGACTTCTTTGCCGTGAACGCTGTGAAAAACTTCGGGATGGAACTGAATGCCGTAGATATTTTTTGCCGTGTTCTGAATTGCTGCTACCGGAGTATTTTCGGATTCTGCAACTATTTCAAATCCCGACGGAATTTCAGTTACTTTATCGCCGTGGCTCATCCAGACAGTTTCACGTTCAGAAAGACCCTTGAAAAGAGGAGATTCCTTTTTTATGACGATTTCGGCTCTTCCGTATTCTTTTTTGTTTGAGGAAGAACTTTTTCCGGCGAATCCGTTTACTATCATGTAAAGGCCGTAACAGATGCCGAGCACGGGAACATTGAGATTGAAGATTTCACTTGAAACGAAAGGAGCGCCTTTGTCATAGGTTGATGAAGGGCCGCCTGAAAGAATGATTGCGCTTGGTTTGTCATTTTTGATTTTTTCAATCGGATAATTAAACGGGACGATTTCGGCATAGACTTTCTGTTCGCGCACTTTGCGCGCAATAAGCTGAGTGTACTGCGAGCCGAAATCCAGTATCAGCACTTTTTCATCATGAGGGTTCATTTTTTAACTCCGAGTGAATCAATATATTCTTTATAACCTTTTTCTTTTAAAAGGTCATTTTTCTTTTGTATTTCTGATTTCATGTCTTCGCGGTATGAAGCGAGTTTATCAGCAATTGCTGTGTCGGAAACCGAGAGTATTGATAATGCGAAAAGAGCCGAATTTGCTCCGCCCGCTTTACCTGCCGGCATCGCCGCTACCGGAATACCTGACGGCATCTGTATGATCGAAAGTATGGAATCGAGTCCGCCCGATACAGGAGATTCAATCGGAATTCCGACGATCGGAAGGGTGGTGTGAGCCGCGCAAACTCCCGGGAGATGAGCTGCACCGCCTGCTGCGGCTATGATAACTTTGATGCCGCGTGAACGCGCGCTTTCGACCCATACTTTGGTCTGTTCCGGCGTGCGGTGAGCTGAAGAAAATATAATCTCAAAGCTGACGCCGAATTTGTCGAGAATTTCGGGACACTGTCTTATTTTAGGGAGATCTGAATCACTGCCGAGAATTATTCCAATTTGAGGCATGGTTCCTCCGGAAATTATGAAGTATTTGGGATAAGGACAAATTATAGGCGGATATTGTCAATCAGTTTCCGCACGGAGGCGGAAACATTACCCGCGGGAAGAGCTTTAGCTCTTAGCGGGAGACCGCAACATTTGCCTTCGGTGTTGGGTGTGATCAATCTATTGATGGCAATCTTTCGAAACGGACAAGGAAGTCCGTTGAGATAAAGCAATAAATCCCTGCTATTAGTAGCAATTTCACGCATAAGGCTTCGCCTTATGTGGAAACTGATTGCATAGATCATGCAAGAATATCAAATGGATGCCCAGGAGCCGGGCATACTCAAAAGGTGCTCCGCACCTTTTCAATCCGTTTGTCCATTTCTTTTGCTATGCCCAAAAGAAATGGACGAAAGAAAAGGGCACCGCTGCGCGGGGCTTGTCGCGACAGAACTATCGCGCATTTCTTCGAAATGACTGCGATAGTCTGCGCTTATTCGGTGTCCGACTTCGTCGGACGTTTGAATGGCTTTTTTTCTCTCATTCATCCTTTGCTGAAGCAGTAATATAATGATAGAAAGCCCTCTCCCGTGTTGTTCTCTCCATTGGCATTCCATATTATCGTTAATTCTGGGAGAGGGCACGCGAGTTTCCGCACGGAGGCGGAAACACAGCCCGCGAGAAGAGCTTCAGCTCTTAGCGGGACAACGCAAGCGTTATCTCGGAGTTTGAGGCGTGAAGTTAGTTTGAAGTTGCATTAGGAGCTGTCAGGAGGACAGCGGAGAAAGAGCGATAAATTCCTGCTATCAATAGCAAATTCGCACGAGGCGGAAACTGACGAGACGCTTTTTGCAAACCTCCTGTTTGCGAGGGAAGCGTCTCGTATGTCGGGATCGTTCCGACTGCCCGCGGGAAGAGCTTTAGCTCTTAGCGG
>Ga0208694_1002886_pt1 | contig 17334 bp, 16 predicted proteins | sample AD_UKC078_MetaG_FD_184442 | JGI IMG/M metagenome (GOLD analysis project Ga0208694, IMG submission 184442) | Active sludge microbial communities of municipal wastewater-treating anaerobic digesters from USA - AD_UKC078_MetaG (SPAdes) (version 2) | ecosystem: Engineered > Bioreactor > Anaerobic >...
TCATCCACGCCGGTAAACAGGTTGTAGGCGTAATCCGCGCCCTGAAAGCGGGTAATGGCGCTCATGGCGGCCCAATCTCCGCTGAGGCTGTCAATCACCACCATTTGCCCGGCCGGGATGTACCAGTCCGCCCCGCAGACCCGATTTTGAAAATCCTCAAAGGAATCCCAGGAGTGTTCTCTGCTGGCGCCCATGGTCTGACTGGAGGTTGTGTCATTCAAGGCGTAAAGTTTGCGCCGGGCTTCTTCCGTGTCTCCGAGCGCTTCCATGCTGGTGAACACAAACCCGGAGGCTTCCAGACTGTCAATCAGCGCGTCGTAGGCGGGTTTGTCGAAATTTGTCAGGTCCAGGCTCATCCCGAGCTGGTGGTATTTTTCGGTAAAACCCCGGGCGCGCACAAAAGCCAGCCCCTCCACACAATCATCCAACACGGGGGCTTCGAGGGTGTGAATGCCGGCAGCTCGTACGGTCTGCTCCATATCCGTGAAAAGCAGGCTGCCGAACCCCTGGCGCCTGAAGGCGGGCGGTACAATTAAATAGAGAGAGGCCTTTTCGGGGGAGAGCCGGCTGCGCGCAACCCAGCTGAAGCCGAGCATGCGTCCTGTAGGGTCTTCAGCGGCTTTAAGATGCAGGATGATATCCCCATCGCGGATATATTCCTCCCGCAGGTCCTTTTCGCTGGAACCCTCGTCCATCACATCAATGAAGAGCCTTGCCATTTCAGGGAAATGACGCCCGATGTTCTGGTCTTGCAGAGTGACGTTATCCATGAGAATACCTCCCTGGATGAAGACAATGCGGCTTAGGCACTAAGCCCTTCCTTGCAAGGGAAATCAGCCCTCTGCCAAATAGTGTTCAGTTCGTCTTATCATGAAAACCGGTGTGTTAAATATTTTGGTGACGACGACAATACTTTTCTAAAGTATAGATATGCAAACTATCAATGTCAAGGATTTGTGTTTGAATATCCTGCGTCCGGCGCTTGTCTGCCCCAAGTTGAAAAGGTTCGCCATATTGGCGGCAAATAAACCCAAGCAGCCCTGTTGTAATCAGGCGTAGGGGCGAAGCAGCATCATTAAAATATTCGCTTTTTATGGTCGCGCTCGTACCGGCCGCTTCGCCCCTACCACGAACGCTCGCAGCCGTCGGTTAGATTGCCCCTCTCAACGAATAAAACCCCCAACGCCGCCGAAGTCAGACCGGCTCTATCGGTAGCCTTCCGCCTGCAGGTTAAACAGGTGCGCGTACGGTCCGCCGCTTTGCATCAGCGCGGCGTGGCTGCCTGCCTCGAGGATGCGGCCTTCCGAGAGCACCACAATCCGGTCCGCCATGCGCACGGTGGAGAATCTGTGCGAGTGAGCACGGCAATCCTGCCGCGCATCAGCTCACGGAAACGTTTGTAGATTTCATACTCCGCTTCGGCATCCAGAGCGGATGTTGGCTCATCCAGAATCATGACTTCCGCGTCGCGCATGAAAGCGCGCGCCAGGGCAATCTTTTGCCACTGCCCGCCGGATAGTTCCAGCCCCTTCTCCCAGCGCCTGCCCAGGATGGTCTCATAGCCGTCCGGCAATTCCGCGACGACCTTATCCGCGCCGCCCCGCTCCGCCGCTTCGCGCACTTTCGGGAGGTTATCTACCTCACCAATCTGACCAAAGCCGATGTTCTCACGCACGCTGAACTGATACCGTCCGTAATCCTGAAAGATGACCCCAAAGCGCTGATGCAAACTGGTCAGGTCATATTCGCGCAGGTCGCGCCCGTCCAGGAATATCGCGCCCTCGCTTGGGTCGTATAAGCGGGTCAGCAGCTTGACGAGCGTTGTCTTTCCTGCGCCGTTCAAACCCACCAGCGCGATGCTCTCCCCGGGCGGAATGAAGAGGTTAATATCTTTCAGCACAAACACATCGGACCCCGGATATTTGAAGGACACCCCCCGAAATTCAATGCCCTCTTTGATCGGCGCCGGCGCGGTCAATCCCTCGGCTGGGTTCGTCAGCTTCGGTGTGATTTTCAGATAGTTGAGCAGATTGTCCAGATACAAATTATTCTCATAGATGCTGTTAAAACTGTCCAGCAGCGCGCTGACCGAGTTTTGTGACTGCCGGAAGATAGACAGGAACATGGTCATATCACCGATGGTGACTGCCTGGATGATCGTCCGGTAGATAACCCAAACATAGCTGCCGTAATACGCCAGGCTGGAAAGCACGCCCCAACCCAAACCCGCCAGGGTGCGTTTGCGAGCCACATTCATATCCTCTTTATAGAAGCCCGCGAACAGCGTCTTGAAGCGTTGGAGCAATGGCTCCCCAAGGCCAAAAAGCTTGATTTCTTTGTAGGTCTCACTTCCGGTCAGCAGCATTTCCAGGTACGAAAGCAAGCGCATCTCCGGAGCGCGTCGGTAAACCATTCGGTAAGACATCTCGGCATACTGCGTATCGGATAAAAAGCTGGGGACAGCCGCAGCGAACACAACCAGCGCCAAAAACGGGCTGAAGCGCACCAACAGAGCGATAAGCGACACCAGCGTGATGCTTTGCTGCGCGATTTGCATGGTCGAGGTAACAATCGAGAGCGCCGCGCTGTCGGATTGGCGGCGGGCATTCTGCAGCAGGTCGTAAAACACCGGGTCTTCAAAGAATTGCAAATCCAGGCTGATGGCTTTCTGGATAATCAGGGTGTTCACATGCGTGGTCAGCTGCAGGCTCATCATGCGGTTTGAGAGCACGCGCGCCTGACTCACCACAGCGCTCAGCAGCACCAAAACAAGCTCCAGGAGTACAACCGGCAGCACGGCTTGCATGCCGGTCTGCCAACCCGCGCCTGCCTTCACCACCGCGAGAATGCGATCAACAATCAATTTGCCGACCCAGGCTTGCGCCGCGGGCATCAGTGCCGCGATAGGCGTCAGCCCAAAATTAAACAGGGCGTTTTTTTTGCTGGCTTCCCAAACCAACTTAAACGCGTTGGGCGCATTGCGCAGGGCGTTTAGGAAATTCTTTAAGCTGAAATGCCCGTTGGGAGTATCATTTTTCCGCTGAGCCGCGGAAGGGTAGGGTGTGGGTGCTTTATCGCCTTTCATGCCCACAACGCGTTCAGATACCGTCTTGTTCTCATAGACGCTTATTATACCGTCTGGAAAGCTGATGTCCACGCCAATTCACGTTTTTAAAGGTTAACTCCGGTTTAAGACCGCCTCGACCACCCGGCTCCACGCCGCCCATCCCGATTGCCCGCGCCTGTTCCTTGGCTGCCGGCTGATAGAAAAGGTTATAATCAGCCCATGTGTAAAAAACAGCACTGGGTCATCTGCGCCCTGGCATGCATATCCATCCTCGCCTTTGTGCTCTACGCCCTTCCAAACGCAAAGGCTTCCGGGAATATGGCCCTGGTGACGATGTTTGAACCGGATGAATCGGCTATGATCGGGGTCATCAAGAAGATGGTCAGCCCGCAGATTGACCTGGTATACACGATTTATCGGTTCGTGGCGTACAGCTTTTACTCCTACGGCTTCCCACTTTTTGCGCCGTCCGCACTTCTCTATAAGCTTTTAAGCTGGTTTGGTCAGGGCGACAACCTGAGCCTGGTGATGCTCAGCCTGCGTCAGATAATCAGCGTGCTGCCCATGCTTGCCAGCCTGTGGGTGCTGGTCTACATGCAGGATCAGTTCAAAAGCTGGCGCTCCATTGCCTTGTTCATTATCTTGCTGAGCGTGCCGGCTGTGCTGCAGAACGGTTATTGGTGGCACCCCGATGGGTTGGTCATGCTCCTGGCGAGCCTTGTGCTCTACTTCTTATGGAAAGACGAGCGCGGCTTTGGCAGGAACTTTGATATCGCCGCGGTCTTGTGCGGCGTTTTGGTGGCGCTGAAGGTGGTTGGTCTTTTCTTTTTTCTGACCATCGCGGTTGTCTTAATTTGGAGTCTGATTGAAAAGCGCCTGACGTGGAAGCGGTTCTTTGGCTTGTCCGCGCGGTTCATCCTGATTATGGCGGTTTCCATCATTATCGCCAGCCCGCATTTGCTCATCCCAAAACACAGGGACTTCGCCTTCAGAATCCTAAAGCGCGAAATCTTTGAAACTTCCAAAGGCTATGGGATTATCTACGCGAAAGGTTTGTCTGCTGCCTGGCCTGTTATGCGCAAGTATTATGGGGAAGCCTGTTTCCTGCTAATCACCCTTGGCGTTTCAATCTGGAGCCTATGGGACGAGAAAACCCGCTATTTACGGGTTCTGATCCTGACCTGGTTCATCCCGCTTTCGGCGCACCTCCTGTTCTTTTCGCACTTTAAATACCAGTACTGGCTGCCTGTCGCCATCCCGGTGTTTTCGAACCTGGCTTTTCTTTTCCCCCAAAAAAAGTTAAATCGGGCGAATGTTAACCCTTCTGTGGTTCTGAAGCTGGTATTGCTGGCGGCGGTCGCGGTTCAATTTGGCTTTTTCCTGAATCGCGACGCGAAGCTCTTTCAGGATAGGTATCATCGCGCGGAGAACAACCCGGCAATCCAGTTCTATTACAAAGCCCTGGACGAACTCGCGCCTGTTTCGCAGAATCTTAACGTTTATTATGATTACCGCCTCTACGTGCCCCAAAAAGAAGGCTGGAGCCTGGAAAGCTCTTTTGACCTGCTCACCTATGACTATATCAACTCCGGTAATTTTGATGTGTTGTTCCTCTCCCAACAGCGCATCCGCGATTACCTTAAACCCTCGGCAACAGGTATCGACCCGCTTGCCTTTGCCAAGAGCCAGGAGTTTTATCGCGACGCGGACGCGGGTTCCATCGCGGGCTACCGGCTTTTATTGCGGGATAAAACCGCACTTCTATTCATCCGTCAGGATGATTGCGCTAAATACTACGCTCCGGAGCGCTGCGAATGATTGACACCGAAAAAGAATCCGGTCAAATCCCCGCCCTGCCCAAAGACGCGCGCGATGCCGGGACGAACCCAACCACACCAACCCAGGCCGCACCAAAGCCGAACCTGGGGCAGTTCATCCAAAAGCTGTGGCAAATCCGCCTTTTGAGGTTTTTTGTGGTCGGCGCGGTGAATACCCTCTTCAGCTACCTGGTTTACGCCGCGCTGATATTAATCGGCGCGCACTACACCCTTGCCACGCTGATTTCAACCGTCCTGGGCGTCATTTTCAACTTTTTTACCACGGGCAGGATTGTGTTCCGCAGCATGGACAATAAGCGCTTCGTCATGTTCACCCTGGTGTATGTCTTCACCTACCTGGTCAATATTCTTTTATTAAGCTTGCTGGTTGACAGGCTGCGCATGGATAAATTATTGGCAGGCGCATTGGTGACCTTGCCCGTCGCCCTGCTTTCTTATTACCTGAACTCCAAACTGACTTTCAGAGACAAAATTCCAGACACAGAACCTCGAGGATAAAGCATGCCACCCAGCAATCAACTCAAAAAAATCTCCAGTATCAGCGCGGTTTTCCCGGCTTATAATGACGCTGGAACAATTCCCAGTATGGTATTGAGCGCGCTGCTGGCAATGCGGCAGGTGACTGACGATTACGAAGTGATTGTGACCAACGACGGCAGTCGGGACAATACCGGCATTATTTTGGACGAACTGGCTTCGCGCTATCCGGAACTGAAAGTCTTTCATCATCCGCAAAACCAGGGCTACGGCTGCGCTCTGCGCACCGGCTTCGCCCATGCCAGCAAAGACTGGGTCTTTTATACCGACGGCGACGCCCAGTACAACCCGTTGGAATTGGTTAACCTGACCCAGGCATTGAACGATGGGGTAGACGTGGTGAACGGTTATAAAAACTCCCGCCACGACCCCTTAATCCGGGTTGTCATCGGAAGGCTTTACCATCACATTGTAAAAATCGCATTCGGCTTTAAGCTGCGGGATGTGGACTGTGATTTCCGGCTTATCCGGCGGGAGATTTTTGATAATATCGAGCTGGAGAGCCCAACCGGCACGATTTGCCTGGAGATGGTGAAAAAATTTCAGGACGCCGGCTATCAATTCGCCGAGGTGCCGGTTAACCATTATTACCGCTCATATGGCAGAAGCCAGTTTTTTAAATGGAAACACCTCTGGAGAACATTCCGGCATCTTTCTAAACTTTGGTGGAAACTTGTGGTAAAAAAGGAGCATCTCCAGGAAAATCAGAGGCAGGGTATCACCCGGAGCTGCGCGCCGGAGAAAGAGGATGTGAGCCGTGGATAATCGCTGTTTTGACCGAAAAAAAGTCTTGATTACCGGCGGGCTGGGTTTCATCGGCTCGAACCTGGCAATCCGATTGGTGGAATTGGGCGCGGATGTGACCCTGGTCGACAGCCTGATTCCGACCTACGGCGGGAACCTTTGGAATGTGGAGCCCATCAAAACGCGGGTGCGCATTAATATCTCCGATGTCCGCGACCCCTTCGCGATGAAGTACCTGATTTCCGGTCAGGATTACCTGTTCAATTTAGCCGGTCAAACCAGCCATGTGGATTCCATGGAAAACCCGGAGACTGACCTGGCGATTAACGTTCAGGCGCAGCTGCAGATTTTGGAAGCCTGCCGTCAGCACAACCCGGATGTGAAGGTGGTTTTTGCCAGCACCCGGCAGGTCTATGGGCGCCCGCTGCGCGTTCCGGTCGGAGAGGATCATCCGCTTACGCCGGTTGACATCAATGGCGTTCATAAACTTGCCGCAGAGCATTATCACCGCCTGTACAATAATATCTATGGGATCCGTTCAGTTATCCTGAGGCTGACCAACACCTACGGTCCGCGCATGCGCGTTGTGGATGCCAGGCAAACCTTCCTGGGCATCTGGATCCGCAGGCTGCTTGAGGGCGAACCAATCCTGATTTACGGCGACGGCAGCCAGCTGCGCGATTACAACTATGTGGATGATGTCGTGGACGCCCTTTTGATGGCTGCCGAAACCGACACCTGCTATGGGGATGTGTTGAACCTTGGCTCGCAGGAGGTATTTTCGCTTTCGCAGACAGCAGAGATATTCTTGGACCTTCATCCCGATGGTCAGGTGAGTTATGTGCCCTTCCCGAAAAGCCGCTTGTCCATTGATATTGGCGATTATCAAGGGGATTTCAGCCGTATCCGCGGCGCCTTGGGTTGGTCGCCAAAGACTAATTTCAGGGATGGGATGCGCCGGACTTTGGAATACTACCAGCAAAATCGTGAGAAGTATTGGTGAGGAATGATGACTGAAATCCGGATCCCTTTCGCCAACCCAAAAGCTGACTACCAGCAGCACGCACCCGAAATTCAAAAGGCGGTAGGGCAGGTTATGGAAAAAGGCGCCTATATCCTTGGCGCGGAAGTGCGCCGCTTTGAAGAGGCGTTCGCCAGTTTCTTTGGCGCTTCGGATTGTGTTTCCGTTAACAGCGGCACAGACGCGCTCGTGCTGGCCCTGAAAGCGCTCGGGCTTGGGCCGGGCGATGAGGTGATTACCGTCTCGCATACTGCCGTGGCAACCGTCGCCGCGATTGAGCTGACCGGTGCGACCCCCGTCCTGGCGGATATCAAGCCGGATACCTATTGCCTGGACCCGGATTTATTGGAAACCCTGGTCACCCCCAAAACCCGGGCTGTCATCCCGGTGCACCTCTACGGTCACCCGGCGGATATGGGCGCGATTCTCGCATTTGCCAGGAAATATGGGCTGACGGTAATTGAAGACTGCGCCCAGGCTCACGGCGCCGCGCTCAACGGGAAACTGGTGGGCAGTTTTGGCGACCTGGCTTGCTTCAGCTTCTACCCCACCAAAAACCTGGGCGCGATTGGTGATGGCGGCGCTGTGCTGACCAGCCGCCCCGACCTGGCAAAAAATCTGCGCCTGATTCGGGAATACGGTTGGGAAGACCGCTACATCAGCCAGGTTCCGGGGATGAACACCCGTTTGGATGAAATCCAGGCCGCCATCCTGAACGTGAAGCTGCCGCACCTGCTGGAAAAGAACCAGGAGCGCCAACGTATCGCCGACATTTACGACCAAAAGCTGGCTGGCACAAGCTTCATCCTCCCAAAAAGACTGGCGGAGATACGCCACGCGCTGCACCTGTATGTGATTCAGACCGAAAAGCGCGACGAGCTGCAAGCGTTTTTGCGGAGCAAGGGCGTAGGCGCCGGTGTGCATTACCCCCAGGCAGTCCACCAACAGCCCGCGTATCTGGGGCGTTTGCCGGGCTGCGACAGGCTGCCCGTCACCGAGAGCCTGACCCCAAGAATCCTGAGCCTGCCAATCTACCCCCAGCTGGCGCGTGAGGATGTGGAGTGGGTATGTGAGCTGCTGCTGGAGTGGGAGCGGGGCAAGCGGTAATTCCCCTTTTTTAGGCGGAAAGCTTAGAGTAAAAGGGCAGCGCGCCAGTTTGTTGGCCCGCTCCGATTGCCCTCGGTAAGTCACTCTGCTCCTGGGGCTGCGCGGCTCCCCTCAGAAATACAGTCTGTTGTGTGTACGGGCAAGCTGATGGTGTGGGGAAAGCCGCCCATTTCCACTTGTTCAAAAAACCGCGCGAATGAGTTAACCCGCGGGTCAAGCCGCTGACATCCTCAGGCACGCCCTCGGGGCAGGCGCGCCTAAAAAAGAACGCGCCTGTCTTACCAACCCCGACGTGCTGATTAGCAGTCAGCCCCAAATTCAGCGCGGAAAGCCGCGGCCAAATTCTCCACCCAGCCGTTCACCGGCTGCAGTCTGCCAAAGAAAAAGCGCAAAACAGGCGGCTCCTCGCAAAAACGCAGCCCGCCAATCAAATCGCGGTGCGCGAAGAGCCATTTCAGGCGGTCAGCCGTATATTCAATGTGCGAGAGTGTGAAAGTGCGCCGCGGCAGCGCCAGGCGCACCAATTCCATGTCTGCCGGCACGTCGTTGCCCTGCGCGTCGCGGTCCATCGAAACGCTCCCGCGCTCCATTCCACGCACGCCCGAAACGAGAAACACCGCTGCCGCCAGCGCGCCAGCCGGGTACTCCGACTGCGGCACCTGCGGGATGAAGCGGCGCGCGTCCAGATGGCAAGCCAGACCGCCGGCCGGCGTGACCACCGGCACGCCCAGCTCTAACAATCGCTCCACAAAATAAGCGATAAAATCCGCGGAACTGCTGGCGACGGACTGGGCGGTCATTTCCCGCAAGCCTACAGCCATGGCTTCCACTTCTTTGGTGGACATTCCACCGTAGGTGGCAAAGCCCTCATACACCGGCAGCCATACCAGCAGTTTGTCAAACGCCTCTTTAGAGTTGGTCGCGATTAATCCCCCGCGCACCGCCGCGCTCTTTCTGCCGGACATATAAAAGATATCCACGCTGCGCATCATCTCCTGGATGATTTCTCGCACGCTCCAATCCGCGAACTCCGGTTCGCGCTGTTGGATGAAATAAGCGTTTTCGGAAATCAGGCTGCCGTCGAATACCAGCGGGATGCCGTGCTGTGCGGCGAGCGTTCGCACCTCCTTCAGATTTTGCATGGAGAAGGGCTGCCCGCCAATCAGGTTCGTGGAGGCTTCCATGCGCACGTACGCCACGCGCTCCGGACCCCACTCGCGGATGGCAGCTTCGAGCTTGGCAAGGTCCATATTGCCCTTAAACTGGCTGCTGGAACTGGTATTCAGCGCCTCATCCGCGCAAAGCTCCAACACTTTGCCGCCCGCCAGGTCCACATGCGCTTTGGAGGTGGTAAAGTGGTAATTCATCAGCACCGCCATGCCCGGCTGCACAAAGGCTTTTGCCAGCAGATGCTCCGCGGCGCGTCCCTGATGCACTGGCATCACGTATCGAAAGCCAAGCACCTCACGGACGGATTCCTCCAGCCGAAAAAAGCTCTCGCTCCCCGCGTAGGCATCGTCCGCCGCCATCATCGCCGCCAGCTGGCGGTCGCTCATCGCGTTGGTGCCGCTGTCGGTCAGCATATCCAAAAATATATCGCGGGAGCGCAGCAAAAAAGTGTTGAAGCCGGCGCTTTGGATGGCTTCCAGGCGCTGCTGGATGGGCGGCAGGCTGGTTTCCTGCACAATCTTGATTTTGTGCATTTCAATAGGCAATAGTTTTCCGGTGGATAAGCGAATATTCATGGTTGTTTCCTTTATTAATAAGTTGGCAAGATAATGGAAAGAGACCTGACGCAGCGGCAGGCCCGGACAGAGGAAAAAGGGGACACCCCCGGCCGCGTTCAGCCGGAAATGCCCCTAAACGTAATAATAGGTGCGGTTGTGATTCTTATGAGAAAGCGTTGAGGGTTTAATAAAAACTCACCATGCGCCCGATTGTATCATAAAGAGGTAAGATGTTCGCTTTCTTTTGGTAAATTAAGAGTCTTTGCGTCTGCATGAGGCCTTCAACCAAAGCGCTCTGCGCAGGTTGCCGCATAAGCGGTAGAGCGAAAAGAAATCTGAGCCGCTGCCGTTCTCTTCCGCCTCTCGCGCCGAAGTCAGGCGATCGTCATGTAGTTCACCTTGTAAACCAATCCGCGCGTGAAAGAGGGCAGGTTGTGCGTGTCAGTACGCATCCGGGCGCGATGGTTAGATTTCTGCGTTCGGGGATATTCTGGTACATCGCCCCCCAGCCCCTGTTCACCCATCAAGAAAAGACCGCCGGCGCGCGCCTGCCTGGGCTTGCGGCTGAACGCATACCCCCGCCCGATAAGCCCGCAAGCGCATCAATTCTTACCACACCCCCGGCAGCAGACGGAAGCGGACTTTCGCCGCGTACTGCTGATATCCAGGCAAGTTCCCCAGCAAGAAGCGATCTTCCAGGCTGGCGCGTAAAACCAGCAAAGCCCCAAGTATCACCGCGGGCACGAAAGCCCAGGCGGAATCGAGCAGGAGCGGTATACCCAGATTGACGAGCAGGCTGCCTGTGTAGCCGGGGTGCCGCACCCACGCGTAGGGCCCGCCAGACACGACGGAATGCCCTCTTTCCGCCTGGATGCGCACCGTCCCGGAGAAGTAGGCGTTCTCTATCAGGGCGTAAGACCCGAGCAGGCAGCCGAGCACGATCAGCGCCAGGCCAAACAGCTCCCAGCCCAGCGCAAAAGCTATGGACCAGGCGAACAACGCGTCCAGGCCGGCTGTCAGCAGGATGAAGGCTGTCCCGAAGGCAGTCGTCGGCGAGAGCCACTTATCCCACGGCTGAGTATCCTCATGTTCCGTATAGTCGGCGCGTTCCCGGAGGATATCCGGGGTTTTGCGAGCCGCCAGCGCGCGGCTGATCATAAAGGTGAGGATCAGAAGCGCAGTCAAGACCCAGGCCTCCCACCAGTTCCAACGCCCGGATATCAGCATGGGCAAGAGCGGGATCAGCCCAAGCGCTATCAGCAGCATGAACGCGGTGCGAATGATTTTCTTTAGTTTATCTCCGTTCAAAGTTGCCTCCTTGAGGTGCGGCGTGATTTTCCCTGTTTCCATTATGATAAAGGCGTTTGGGTAACAATTTCTTGTGATAATTACGTTCAACAGCTCCGAGCCCGGCTCAGGCAGCGCCCCTGCCCCGGATGGAGTTTCAGCGTTCCGCTCGCTTAGTTTCCGTGGAACGCCAGCGCGATGAAGGCTTCCGCTGGCACCCTCGACATACCCAGCCCTGCTGAATGGATGAAGCCAAAGCTCTCATAATAGCCAGGATGTCCGACCAGGCAGCAGCCGCGCGCAGGGCCTCGATGACGTACTGCTCGGTGTGGCCGCTGATTGCGAAGGTGGCAAACGCCGAAGCGGTCAGGTCAAAGATGGGCTGGACGTCGGCGGGCGTTTCTGGGCGGATGAGGAGGGGGAGGGATGAAGGCATGGGGCACTTTCTGGGATGGGATACAGGATTGCATACCAATAATTGTGGGGGTGTGCGGCCCTTTCCATATTTTTCTGTTCATTTATGGTCTCAAGAGAGCGCAGCCCGCTTGCCTGAGCTTTCTGGTTGCAGGGTACCAAGCAATTCCTTTGACTTTCAGGTATCTACATTACGAGCCTCCCTAGGGTCCCGACTGTACTTGGCACCCTTCGAACGCTGTGTATGGGCTAGTGGACTGTTGAGAACACAATAAGCACGAAACCAGGAAGATTGTCCTGACAATAATAGCAGTCCCACACCACATAAAAATGCGTTGTTGGCACACTCTTAGTGTTTCTAATTCACCAATTTCCAATTTCTCTTTTCATGACTTGGTAGACTTGCGACATTGTCCCACCAAATTCGTTGAGCCAAACCGGGGGAGAATTAACATTGAAACTTATCCAAAAAGTATCAGAGCCTTTTTTGCCTGTGTGTTGAGGGGTATGACCAATGACATATTTGCGAAGAACACTTTTTGAAACAAACCAACCATGAACAGCATATGGAGATAATCCAAGAAAAAATGCATATTCGTAATTTTGATCCCGTAATTGCTGAAAAGTATAGCGGTTACTTTGCCAGAGTGTAGAAAACTTTATTTCAATAGGGCGGTCATTGACAACTATATCAGCGTCAGAATCATGGCTTTTAGAAATGACAAATCCCTTTTGAATACACCAAGCTGAAACAATTTGTTCGCCAATTTTCCCAACTCGCCGAGAAGGTTCTCTTTTTATCCAAGCAAAAGGGCTGCCCTCCCAGATGCCCAAATCTTCATCATCTCCTTTGAGTGATTTGACAATAGAAATTATTGATTCAAATTCGTTATCGCTTTGCATGGGGGAAATTTCCTAAATATTACTCAACCTTGTCGAATAACGTCGTTTGAATAGGAGTTGACCCTTCTTGGCTTATGCAACTTTGATATGGCGATGGATCAAAATTTATCCAATCAACATTTGAGACGCCATCAAATCTTTTTGCCATAACTTCTAGCGCTTCTGGATTCTTATCTACTAAAATAAACTTTCGGTTATTTTCCAATGCCGCTACTCCTGTTGTGCCGCTCCCAGCAAAAAAATCTAAAATTGTACTGTTTTCATTGCTTGATACCTTTACAATTCTTCTCAAGATACCTAATGGTTTTTGTGTGGGATAACCAGTTTTTTCTTTTCCATTCGTAGGAACAATTGTGTGCCACCAGGTATCTGTAAGGGTCTTCCCTTTTTCCGCTTTTTTTTCACCTACTAATCCTGGAGCCATGTATGGGATTCTTTCGATTTCGTCAAAGTTAAAAATGTAATCATCTGGGTTTTTTACATATAAAAGAATATTATCGTGCTTTGTGGACCATTTTTTCTTAGAACGTGCGCCATAATCGTAAGCCCATATTATCTCATTCAAGAAACTTTCACGACTAAAAATTTTGTCAAGCAAAATTTTGCAGTAATGTACTTCACGATAGTCAATATGGAAGTACATCGACCCATTGCGGGATAATATTCGATATGCTTCTTTTAATCTCGGTTCTAAGAAGGATAAAAAGTCATCAAATGTATCAGAATATGATTTAGTGCCCAGTTTTATAGTTACGTATCTTTCACCCTGAAAACCATTTCTATCCCCTTCTTCAGAGCGGATGGTTTTAATTTGAGTCCGTCCTTGTACTTTGCCAGTATTGAATGGTGGATCGATATAAATTAAATCTATAGATTCAGACGGCAATTCATTTAGTACTTCCAAGTTATCACCAAAATAAATTTTGCTATTCATTTTCTACTCCTTAGTAAGAATCGCTAGGCTAGAAAGAATTTTACAGTAATTATGATATACCAGCCTTATTTTTACAAAATTTGTCAGCTGCATATTGTGCGGACGCTTTTTTAAAATTGGAGATTAATTCACCCCAACATTTGGAAAACGCAGATCGTTTATAGTTTCCAGAGCATAAATAGTACTTGACCGTTAGATAACCAAATACTTTTAGACCCATGGTCATGATTTCCGCTCGGTCAGGAGACCTTCGCAAACAAAGAAATACTTGTTCTTTCAGGGTCTCGCGACCTTGTAATGTTTTTGCCCAGTACCTCTCACCCCAGCCCCACCAGAATATCCGTACCTTCCATCTTCACGCTGTAGCTGGGCTCATCCTTCACTTTTATCTTCACAAAGCCGATCTTTGCCTCCCCTACTGCTTCTCCAGTCCGGACGTCAAAGCGCGCGCCGTGCCGCGGGCAGGTAACAATCCCGCCCTCCAGCTTGCCTTGCGCCAACGGCTCCCCAACGTGCGTGCACTTATTGGGAATGGCATAATAAGCTCCGTCCACGTTCGCCAGCAAAACTTCCTTGCCGCCAACCAGAACCATACGCATCGTGTTTGTCGGGATGTCAGTCGTCTGCCCAACTTTTACGTATTCCATTTTTCTCCTTATTAATCAACTCGCCCGGATCGCCCAGGCAGCCGTGTAAACGCATACCTAACATCGTGTGATTCCGCTCTGTCTGAATTATGCCATAGAAAAAGAACTCTCCAGATTTCGGAGAGCTCTTCGCTTTTCTTGACCGACTGTCTAGCGCGCCATCACCGGCCGGAACTTATACCCATACACAATAATCCCGCGCTCGTTGCCGTCGTTACGGATCTTGCGGGTTACCATCTCCACCGGCATGCCGATGCGCACCGGCTCATCCCCCAGATCGGTCAGCTGCGCGGTCACCATGGGCCCTTCCGCCAGCTTCACCAGAGCGATGGTATACGGCGCCTGCTCCTCAAAGCCCGCCGGCGCGTTGGCCATGTGGGTGTAGGAATAAACCTCGCCCTGCCCGCTGAAGGTGAAGGGCGTCTTGGCTTCTCCGCCGCATTCCGGGCAGATATCCCGGGGCGGAAATATTTTCGCGTCGCAGTGCGGGCAGGTCTCACCCACCAGCGCGTAGCGTTGTTTTTTCAATCTCCAATAGCGTGGAACTTCCATTGTTAACTCCTTACGACCTATACTGTTTGAGAGTTTACCGATTGCGGACTCTCATTTTCTATCAGAATCCCTGTTCTCCCTCTCATTCCGCCAAAAACCTGGTCTTTGACAGGCAGACCCACGCCGAAATCCTCACGTGAATCGCAAACCCAGCCTATCGCATACACTTACTGTTCAATCAGAAGCCCCCAGGCGCGCGGGTATCCTCACTGCCATCCAGCGCATCCACAACCTGCAGGTTGAAAGCAGCAAAGTATTTCGCTCGTTTTACAGCTTTTCGGGTTTGGTTATCGATAAATATGTAACCTGCCGGCTTCCGGTAATGCTGCAACCACCTCTCGCGCCAGCCCTCATACAACGTCAGCCCATTCGTCAGGGAAAATGCTCACATCCACCGCAATAGAAAAGGCCGGAAGTGACCAAGTTAAACCTGTAAGTTGAGGTTAGCGCGGGAAATTTGTTTGGGAGGAGAGCAGCCAGCCTATAGGCATCGCCAGAGGGCAAGGCTTATCCGAAAAAGGCGTGGAAGCCTGTATGCCCGCGCGCCCGGCTTTGGGGCTGAGCTTCGATATTACCGAATCTGTCCTTTTCCTAACTGGAAATGGTGCTCAAGGGTCACCGCGCCGTTTTGGTCCTGGCGCAGCATGGAAAACTGGTCAATGGTCACGCGCCACTCGATCTGTTTGTTTTGGATGAAAGCCAGAGCCTTGGGCAAGTCTTCCCAGCTCAGGTCTTGCACGGCCAGCGTGACGTGCGGATGCCAGAGGGCCGGGCTGTAGAGCATGTTTGGTTCCGCCGTGTGGTCTTGCAATATGTCCCAGATTTTCAGGTGCGCTTTGATGAGCGCGGGGTTTTTAATAATGTCCAAATACACAATCGGAGACTGGCCGGGGAAGTATTGCGCGCTCTGCACGATGATATCAAACGGTTCTGTTTCAGCGGCGGCTTGGGTCAGCAGCAGCAAGACCTTGCGCAGGTTGTAGCGCTCTCCCAGCTGCCAGGTAAAATGAGGAACGGTTGCGGTTCGCACATACTTACACCCGAAACGTTCTTCCAGTTCATCCCACATCTGCAGCACCTGGTCTTCATAGGGTTTTGGGAGCGTGGAAATCAGCGCGTGCATGGGCTTTTCCTTTCCATAATAGGTGCATTATATCAAGGGATGCTTACCCGGCGCCAAGGTTCTGCTGCCGCGGCCTAAGCGTTAACCTGAACCGGCGCGCGTTGGGTTTGCCTTTTCCGCGCCCGGGGAGAGCCGGTGAGGCGCTTCTACACGCCGATTCTCCCTGGTCACGTGTTTGCCCGAGTCGTGATATTATCAGCCTGATGGACAGTCCTGTTCCTCCGCGCGAGGATATCGCAAATAACAACGCGCCGCCTGAGCCCAATCAGCCGCTTCAGCGCCTTTGGGCCAGGTTGGTCAGTTTTGGCATGGCGGACCGTGTTTTGCGCGCGGCTTCAGCGGTGTTTACGGCTTTGATGTTGGCTGGGGTCGTGCTGATTCTGAGCCGCTTTTATGCCAGCGCGAGCGGCAGCACCCCCGCGCAGCAGCTTCCGCAGGAATCGGCGCTCAGCCCCACCGAGCCGGCTTTCGCGGCGCGCTCTTTTCAGAAAGAGCCGCTGCAAGAAACCAAATCCATGGGGATTGCTCCGCTGGTCTCGCTGCATACCATCCTGCCTTCGCGCGGGCGCACGGAATTGGTTTCTTATGTTATTCAAGCCGGAGATACGCTCTTTTCTATCGCGGAAAAATTCGGGCTCAGACCCGAGTCTATCCTGTGGGGCAACCGCTACACCCTGGGGGAAGACCCGCATATGATTTACCCGGGGCAAGAGCTGCTTATTCTGCCGTTGGACGGCACGCTGCACCGCTGGAGCGCCGGGGAGGGCTTGAACGGCGTCGCGGCTTATTATGGGGTCAGCCCCGATACCATCGTGAATTACCCCGGCAATCACCTCAACCCCGCGGACCTGGGCGATTACTCGCTGCCAAACATCGCCCCTGGCACCCTGCTCATAATTCCAGGCGGCAAAGGTGAATTTCCAGACTGGCGCACGCCGCGTATCACGCGTAAAGACCCTGCCACCGCGGTGAACGTCGGCCCCGGCGCCTGTACCGGCTCGTATGACGGCGTGATGGGCACGCTCAACTTCATCTGGCCTGTTTCCAGCCGCTACCTCTCCGGCTATGATTACAGCCCCGAAGCCAACCATTACGGCATTGATATCCACGGTGAAATCGGAGAACCCGTTTTCGCTTCGGATAACGGCGTGGTGGTATACGCCGGCTGGAACGACTGGGGCTACGGAGAGATGATTGTGATTGACCACGGGCAGGGCTGGCAGACGCTCTACGCGCACCTCAGCACGGTGGACGTCACTTGCGGGCAGGAAGTTTATCAGGGGGATACCATCGGCACGGTGGGCACCACCGGCAATTCCAGCGGTCCTCACCTGCATTTTGAACTGCGCAGCGATGATTACGGACGCGTGAATCCCTGGGATTTTTTGCGCTGACCCTTATACCCTCCAAATCCACCCCAACCGACGTAATCC
>Ga0208694_1002893_pt1 | contig 17294 bp, 9 predicted proteins | sample AD_UKC078_MetaG_FD_184442 | JGI IMG/M metagenome (GOLD analysis project Ga0208694, IMG submission 184442) | Active sludge microbial communities of municipal wastewater-treating anaerobic digesters from USA - AD_UKC078_MetaG (SPAdes) (version 2) | ecosystem: Engineered > Bioreactor > Anaerobic >...
AAACTAATGTACTCCATCCTATCTTCCAATTTCATATCATGTACCATAGCTACTATCTTCTTAACAGCTTCGCTCTCACGTTCAGCACTACTCTGTTCTTTAAGTTCAAGTATTAATTTAGTTTTAAGTTTGCTTGCTTCAGCCAGATAGTCAGACAGGCCAGGCATCGTTTCTCCATTTTTAAGGCGTAATTTTTGTAATTGTTCGTAATTGCTGTCCTCCATTCTTTGCCCCATAAATGATGCATCGTGGTTAACAATGAGTTTATTGTCTTTAGTGAGCCAAACATCAAATTCACTACCATAACAGTTTATTGAATCTGCCTTTACTAAGGCTGCAATACTGTTCTGTGCAGAACCATCTGTTTTCCAGAAGCCTCTGTGGGCAATGACATTTGTTTGTGCGCTAATTTGGCTCACAAAAAGAGCAAACGCTCCTGCAAAAAATAATCTTTTAATATTCATAATATAGGTTTTAATGTACAGAAGCAAAGGTATAAAAAAATGGTAGCATAGAAATCACAGAGGATAATATCTTGTGATCACTATGCCACCATTGTAAAATGACAAACTAGATGTATTGTTTAATATGATTCGGCATGTACGCCTTTTACAGCTCTGCCCGAAGGGTCATTGACATTTTGAAAAGAAGCATCCCAAGCCAATGCTTCGGCTGTAGAACATGCTACGCTAGGCACACTAGGCACTGAACGAGCCGCGCTTTCACTAGGGAAATGTTCTTCAAAAATGTTTCTATAGTAATACTCTTCTTTGCTTAAAGGAGTATTTATGGGGAACCTTTCGTGAGCATGAAGCATTTGTTCGTCTGTTACAGCATTCGTTGTGACTTCTTTGAGAGTATCAATCCAATTGTAGCCAACGCCATCGCTAAATTGTTCTTTTTGACGCCATGTTACACTTTCGGGTAACATATCGGCAAATGCTTCACGAACTATTTTCTTTTCAATAACATTTCCAGGTGCCATTTTAGCTTGAGGATTCAGGCGCATTGCTACATCGAGAAACTCCTTATCAAGGAAAGGAACTCGTCCTTCAACTCCCCATGCTGCCAAACTTTTGTTTGCTCGCAAACAATCATACATATGTAACTTGCTTAATTTACGAACGGTTTCATCATGAAAAGCTTTCGCATCAGGAGCTTTATGAAAATATAAGTAACCTCCAAAAATTTCATCGGCACCTTCACCACTCAGTACCATCTTAATGCCCATTGATTTAATGACACGAGCCAATAAATACATCGGGGTAGAAGCACGTACGGTTGTAACATCATAGGTTTCAATGAAGTAAATAACATCCCTGATGGCATCTAAACCCTCTTGAACGGTGTAGTTAATTTCATGGTGCACTGTTCCTATATAGTCAGCCACTTCACGTGCTTTTGATAAATCCGGTGCTCCCTTTAGACCTATAGCAAAAGAGTGCAACTGCGGCCACCATGCATCACTTACGCCATCAGTTTCAATGCGTTTAGATGCGTATTTCTTAGCAACGGCAGAAATAACACTACTGTCAAGTCCTCCACTTAATAGTACTCCATAGGGAACATCACTCATCAATTGTCTTTGTACGGCATCTTCAAGCGCATCGTGTACATCTGAAACTTTGGCATCATTGTTTTTAACGGTCTCATATTCAGTCCACTCACGTTGATACCAGCGCTTCATGACCCCTTCTTTACTCCAATAATAATGTCCTGGTAAAAAAGGTTCATACTCATCGCAAAAGCCTTCAAGTGCTTTTAATTCACTTGCACAATAGATTTTACCATCTGCATCTTTACCTATATAAAGAGGTATCACACCAATAGGATCTCGGGCAATAAGAAATTCATCTTTTTCTTCGTCATACAAAGCAAAAGCGAAAATGCCACTCAAATCTTCTAGAAAATCAATGCCTTTATGTTTATACAAAGCAAGAATAACTTCACAGTCAGACCCTGTTTGGAAGTCATATTTACCGGCATATTCATTACGCAAGTCCCGATGATTATAGATCTCACCGTTTACAGCAAGTACTTGCTTTTTATCGGCACTATAGAGCGGCTGTCCTCCACTTTGAGGATCAACTATTGACAAACGCTCATGAGCCAATATAGCCTTGGAGCCTACGTAAATTCCACTCCAATCGGGCCCGCGATGACGTATTTTCTGGGCCATTTTAAGAGCCTTTTGTCTTAACTCTTTTCTCTGCTCTTTTATATTGAATATTCCTACGATTCCGCACATAAGTTTTCTTTTTTGGGGGTGTTAATACTTCTTTAAAAGGAGTTTTATGTTTTACTTGCTTAAGTACTGGTCAACTTTGTGAACCATTTCTTTAGCAGCCGACATGGCCCTTACAACAAGACTTGGACCACTGATATAATCTCCGGCAGCAAAAACATTTTGGGCATATTGTGGTACTTCAGGTTTTAAGAATCCCATAGCCAATAAAACTAAATCGGCCTCTATTATCTCTTTTTTACCTGTAGCTTTCATGGTGGAACGACCACCATTTTCAGAAGGGATCCATTCCACTTCTTCAACCTCAACACCTGTTACTTTTCCATTTTTGCCTAAAAACTGATTAGAAGTCAGACTCCATCTTCTCAAACAGCCTTCTTCGTGACTTGAGCTGGTTTTCAAAACATTGGGCCACTGTGGCCAAGGTGTTGCGCTATTATGTCCGGCAGGAGGCTGGGGGAGAATCTCAATTTGAGTAACGCTCAGTGCACCTTGACGGATACTGGTTCCTATGCAATCTGATCCGGTATCACCACCGCCAATAACAAGCACTTTTTTACCTTTGGCATTAATTAATTTATCTTTGGGGAAAGTTTGTCCTTCCAAAATGCGATTTTGCTGGCTTAGTATCTCCATAGCAAAATGTATTCCTTTGAACTCTCTTCCCGGAACAGACAAATCTCTTGGAGTTTCTGCCCCCACACAAATACAATAAGCATCGAAACCGGCAGGAAGGTTTTGAAGATTTACTTCAACACCCATTTCAAACTGAATACCTTCAGCTTTCAAGAAAGCCATACGACGGTCAATTATATTTTTATTCAGCTTAAAGTTAGGAATACCAAAACGCAACAAACCTCCTGGGGCTTCAGCCTTATCGAATAAAGTCACTAAATAACCTTTTTTATTCAATCGGTTGGCAGCTGTCAGTCCGGCAGGGCCTGCACCAATGACGGCTACCTTTTTTCCGTTTCTTTTTGGAGTAATGGCTTTAATATATCCTTCGCGAAAAGCTGCTTCAACAATTGCAGCTTCATTTTCACGAATAGTCACAGGCTCATCAGAAGATAATTTAAGCACACAACTCTTCTCGCAAGGCGCCGGACAAATTCTACCCGTAAACTCGGGAAAATCACATGTGGATGAGAGAATTTCGTATGCTTCTTTCCAGTTTCCTCTGTAAAGAGCATCTTGCCATTCAGGTTGTTTATTGCTTACAGGACAAGCCCAATGACAGAAAGGAATGCCACAGTCCATGCAGCGAGACGCCTGAAGTCGGCGATCATTCGTATTGAGGGTTTGTTCAACTTCCCCAAAGTCGGTAATACGTTCATGTACAGGTCTATAGCCTGCCTCTTGTCTATGTATTTTAAGAAATGCTTTCGGATCTCCCATAATGTAACTTTTTAATAATCTTTTGTGGTGATTTGTTTTAATAATCTCTCTGCATATCGGCTATTTTCTGCTGCAATTTCTGCATTTGCTCTTCTTGCAGAACTTTTTTGTATTCAATTGGCACTACCTGAATGAATTGGTCTACATATTTATTCCAGTCATCAAGCATTGTTCTAGCCAACTTAGAACCTGTGTAGAGATAATGTTGACGAATTAATTCATGTAATTCTTTCCGGTAACTAGCTTCCTCAATCAACGATAGTTCAACCATCTCCATGTTACAGAAAAAGTCAAAGTTGCCATCTCTGTTCCATACATAAGCAACACCACCGCTCATACCTGCAGCAAAATTCTTTCCGGTACTTCCCAATACTACCACACGACCGCCGGTCATGTATTCGCAACAATGGTCACCTGCTCCTTCAACAACGGCTATTGCCCCAGAATTACGTACTGCAAAACGTTCGCCCACCTTGCCATTAATATAAACTTCTCCAGAAGTAGCCCCATACAAAAGAGTGTTACCTGCAATGGTATTCTTTTCGGCATCAAAGTTACTTCGAACAGGTGGTAAAACTGCTATGCGGCCACCACTAAGCCCTTTGCCTAAATAGTCGTTAGCTTCTCCTTCCAATTTGAAATTGACTCCGGGAACAAGGAAAGCTCCGAAACCCTGTCCGGCAGAACCTTTAAACTTAATATTCAAGGTATGTTCCGGTAGTCCTTTTTCACCGTTTTTAGTGGCAATAGTACCAGAGAGCATCGCTCCGACAGCACGATCTGTATTGGCAATTGTATACTCCAAAGATATTTCTTTGTTATCCTCAATGGCCGCTTTAGCTGCTTGAATGATGGCAACATCTTTCACCTGATCTACTCCGTGATCTTGGTTGATAATGTGTCTTAAAGCTGCATCGTTATTTATTCTGAATAAAACTTTTGAGAAGTCAAGCAAAGCATGCTTTTCAGTTTTATTCTCCGATTTTCTGTTAATCAAATCCGTACGTCCTACTATGTCATCGAGCTTAGTGAATCCCATTTCGGCAAGATGTTCTCTAACTTCCTCTGCTAAGAAAGTAAAGAAATTAACGAGGTATTCGCTACGTCCCAAAAATCTTTTTCTTAGTTCTGCATCTTGGGTTGCAACACCAACAGGACAAGTATTCATGTGGCATTTACGCATCATGACGCAACCTAACACAATTAATGCAGAAGTAGCAAAACCAAATTCTTCGGCTCCTAACATAGCCATTATGACAATGTCACGACCAGTTTTTATCTGACCATCAACTTGTAGCTTAACTTGTCCTCTTAAACTGTTCAATACCAAAGTTTGTTGAGTTTCGCTTAAGCCTAATTCCGGTGATATACCTGCATATTTAATGGAAGATGCAGGAGAAGCACCTGTTCCACCTTCTGCTCCTGAAATCACAATGAGATCTGCCTTAGCTTTTGCGACACCAGCTGCAATAGTTCCAACTCCAGTTTCAGCAACCAATTTGACACTTATTTTTGCGTTCGGATTTACATTTTTCAAATCAAAAATAAGCTGTGCTAAATCTTCTATAGAGTATATATCGTGGTGAGGTGGAGGAGATATAAGTGATATACCAGGTATGCTATGGCGTGTCTTAGCAATAACTTGATCAACTTTATATCCTGGTAATTGTCCGCCTTCACCAGGCTTAGCTCCTTGTGCTATCTTAATTTGGATTTCATCTGCATTAACTAAATATTCAGTGGTCACACCAAATCGTCCGGAAGCAACCTGTTTGATAGCACTGCGAAGACTTGTTCCATCTTCACGAGGAATAAATCTGGCAGCATCTTCACCACCTTCTCCCGTATTGCTACGACCATGTATTTTGTTCATGGCTATGGCCATTGCTTCATGAGCTTCTCTGCTAATAGAGCCGTATGACATAGCACCAGTTACGAACCGTCTCATGATATTCTCGGCGGGCTCAACCTGATCAATACTAATGGGACTACGTTTGTATTCAAAAAAATCTCTCAAGAAAATAGGAGAATCTTTACCATCAACCAAAGAAGAAAACTCTTTGAATTTTTTATAGCTTCCCAATCTTGTTGCAAGTTGCAATGTACTTATTGTTTCAGGATTCCATGCATGCTGCTCCCCATCTTTTCTATATGCATAAATACCCTTATTGATAAGTAATCCGTCAATATTTTCATTAGCAAATCCATCCTGATGAAAAGCAATCGCATCTTTAGCAATTTCTTCCAATCCAATACCGCTAATACTTGAATTAATACCGCCAAAGTATGCATTACTTAATTCTGCACTCAATCCAACCGCTTCAAAAATCTTAGCTCCACGATAGGAACGTATCGTGCTGATGCCCATCTTACTAATAACCTTCAGTAAACCTTTGCATATCGCTTTGATATAATTTTTTTCCGCTGTTGCATAGTCTAGCTGAATTTCTTTCTTTGCTACAAGATTATCCAAAATAGCAAATGCCATATATGGATTTAGTGCGCTAGCACCAAATCCTAGCAGAAGTGCTGCGTGCATTACTTCACGTATCTCTCCCGATTCAACTATCAAAGCAGTCTGTACACGTTTCCCTACAGAGATTAGATGGTGATGAACCGCACTGATAGCTAATAACGAAGGTATTGCAGCATGTTTTTCATCAACGTCTCTGTCCGACAAAATGATGTAGTTAACTCCTTCAGAGACAGATTTTTCTGCAAGTTTACACAAATCAGTTAACGCTTGTTGTAACCCAGCTTTCCCTTTTTCTACTTCAAAAAGTATAGGAAGTTTAACCGTATTAAATCCTTTATATCTGATGTTACACAATAAATCCAACTGCGTATTTGTCAATATCGGATGATTAAGACGCACCATCTTACAGTGACTTTCATTGGGCGTAAGTATATTCATCCCAACTGCTCCAATGTATTCAGTCAGCGACATGACTAGTTCTTCCCTAATCGGATCGATAGGAGGGTTAGTTACCTGGGCAAACTGCTGCCTAAAGTAATTATATAATAGTTGTGGTTTGTCAGATAATACAGCAAGCGGAGTATCGTTACCCATTGAATTTATAGGCTCGGCACTTGTGGTACTCATTGGAGCTATAATTTTTTCTATATCTTCTTTTGAATACCCAAATGTGTGCAACATTTGGTTGTAATTATCAACTTTGTGTGAAATCTTACGGCCACTTTTAAGTTCATCGAGTTCAATACGGTTGGTAGATAGCCACGCACGATATGGTTTGGCTAAAGCTAAGTCTTGCTTTAAATCACCATCATAGTATACTTTTCCTTTTTCAGTATCAACCATCAATATTTTCCCGGGTTGCAAACGCCCTTTTTCCTTGATGTCACCCGGCTCAAAATCCATTACTCCAACTTCAGAAGCAACCACCATCATATCATTGTGAGTAATGAGGTATCTGGCAGGTCTAAGACCATTACGATCTAACATACCTCCAGCATACCTCCCGTCGCTGAACAGCAAAGCTGCCGGACCGTCCCAAGGTTCCATCAAGATGGAATGATATTCATAAAAAGCTTTAAGATCTTCACTAATTGGGTTCTTTTCATTAAAGGATTCTGGTACTAACATTGCCATTGCATGTGGTAATGTTAATCCAGACATGACAAGGAATTCCAAAACATTATCCAGAGAAGCACTATCACTCATATTCTTTTGAATAATCGGATGAATGTTTTTGATTTCACCTAAAGCCGGAGAGGATAATACTGTTTCGCGTGCTTCCATCCAAGCCCTATTACCCCTTATGGTATTAATTTCACCATTGTGAGCTAGCAATCTGAATGGCTGTGCCAAGCTCCAAGTAGGGAAGGTATTTGTACTGAACCTAGAATGTACTAATGCTAAACCGCTAGTGAAATAATTATTTGTAAGATCAGGAAAGTAACTTCTCAATTGGAGCGAAGACAACATTCCTTTATAAATAATATTTTTAGTTGAAAGAGATACAATGTAAAAATCCTCTTTATTATTACACTCGGAGGCCAATATCCTATTTTCAATCTTCTTGCGGATTACATATAATTGTATATCGGCCGTATCCGAATCACTAAATCCGGTCACAAATATCTGTTTAATCTCTGGCTCGCGGCTTAAAGCATCATGTCCCAAAATTGTTGAATTTGTTGGTACATTTCTTAAATGCATAAGCGTTAATCCTTCTTTCTCTATTTCCTCAATAATAACACTTAAAATATAGGCTTGAGATTGAGAATCTTTTGGTAAAAACAGTAATCCGGTTCCATACTTTCCCTTTTCAGGGACTGGAATTCCTTGAAGCAGTATAAACTCATGAGGAATTTGCAACATAATTCCCGCACCGTCACCTGTCTTATTATCAGCACCTTCCGCGCCTCTATGACGCATGTTCTCTAATACTTTTAGTGCTGACTCCACTAACTCATGTGATTTGTTTCCATGAATATTTACCAGCATACCAACACCACAGGCATCATGCTCATTGGAAGGATCATATAATCCTGTCTGACTAAAATGTTGTTGGAATGAATCGGCTTTTGTTTCGTTGTTAAAAAGTTCTTTTTCTTTCATGCATTATAACTTAATATTGTTTAATACCTACTGACACTATCAATTTGTTCTGCAAATATAGTGTTTTGATTTCAATATGATTCTTATTACATCATTTTAATGACGCATTATTTTCCAGTTTACATATTGCTACTTTCATTCCATTATTAATAAATCTATTTATCTTTCATTTTAAAACAAATATATTGTTTTTGATTTCAAAATATTACTTTTGATACTAAATAAAAAACTTATGCATATATATTCTTCTGATAATCATTTGCCGGAATTTTGGCGTTTATGTCAAATATTTATAGAGACTTGTGATATTTATGTCATTATAATGTGTATCTTTGCATGCGAAACAAATACATGATATAATAATATGTGCGGAATCGTAGGCTATATTGGAAATAAAGATGCCTACCCAATTCTTATAAAAGGATTAAAAAGGCTGGAATATAGAGGTTATGACAGTGCCGGGGTAGCATTGATAAACGAGAATCAAGATTTAAACGTATATAAAACGAAAGGTAAAGTCAGTGATCTCGAAAATTTTGTTGTTCAAAAAGACATTTCTGGTAATATTGGTATTGCCCATACGCGTTGGGCTACTCATGGGGAGCCTTGTTCTGAAAATGCTCATCCTCATTATTCTTCTTCCGAAAACTTAGCACTCATCCATAACGGCATCATTGAAAACTATGCTTCACTAAAAGAAAAACTACAAGAAAAAGGATATTCATTCAAAAGCAGCACGGATACGGAAGTATTAGTCCAACTAATTGAATATATTAAAATATCAAATAATTTAGATTTATTATCAGCAGTTCAACTTGCGCTAGGGGAAGTTATTGGCGCTTATGCTATTGCTGTTTTAGAGAAAAATCATCCTGACGAAATTATTGCAGCCCGTAAAAGTAGCCCTTTGGTTGTAGGAATTGGTCAGGATGAGTTTTTTTTAGCGTCTGATGCAACTCCAATAGTTGAATACACGGACAAAGTAGTTTATTTGGAAGATGAGGAAATAGCTTTAATTAGACGTCATAAGGATTTAAAAATTGTAAATCTGAATAATGTAGAAATGCTACACCAAGTAAAAAGCGTTAAGCTAAACTTGGGGCAATTGGAAAAAGGAGGTTATCCTCATTTTATGCTAAAAGAAATTGTGGAGCAACCCGGTTGTATTCACGATTGCATGAGAGGACGTATTAATATTGAAGGTTCAAATGTTGTTCTATCGGCAGTTATTGATTACAAAGAGAAGTTATTGAATGCGAAACGTTTTATTATAGTTGCTTGCGGTACTTCTTGGCATGCTGGTTTAATAGGCAAGCATTTAATTGAAAGTTTCTGTCGCATCCCTGTTGAGGTAGAATATGCTTCCGAATTTAGATATCGTGATCCGGTCATTAATTCTGATGATGTAATTATAGCCATATCACAATCTGGAGAAACAGCTGATACATTAGCTGCTATAGAACTAGCAAAAAGTAAAGGAGCTTTTATTTATGGAATTTGCAATGCTGTAGGATCTTCTATTCCTCGTGCAACACATACAGGTTCATATATCCATGTAGGACCAGAAATAGGTGTTGCGTCCACAAAAGCATTTACCGGACAAGTTACAGTACTCACTATGTTAGCTTTAACTCTTGCAAAAGAAAAAGGTACGATAACTCAAAATGATTTTTTGAGCATAGTAAAAGAGTTAAATATGATTCCGGAAAAGATGAAAAAGGTACTGGAATTAAATTCTAAAATAGCCGAGCTCTCTAAAATATTTACTTATGCTCACAACTTTATCTATTTAGGTCGTGGCTACAGTTACCCGGTAGCTCTAGAAGGGGCACTGAAGTTAAAAGAGATTTCATACATTCATGCAGAAGGGTATCCCGCTGCCGAAATGAAACATGGTCCGATAGCTTTGATTGATGCTGAAATGCCAGTTGTTGTAATAGCAACACATAATGGGCTTTATGAAAAGGTACTGAGTAATATTCAAGAAATAAAAGCAAGAAAAGGAAAAGTGATTGCTTTAGTAACCGAAGGCGATACATACATAAGCAATATAGCAGATTATTGTATTGAATTACCGGAAACTATAGAGTGCCTTGATCCATTGATTACAACAGTTCCATTGCAATTATTGGCCTATCATATAGCCGTTTGTAAAGGTATGGATGTTGATCAACCTCGTAATTTAGCTAAATCTGTTACAGTAGAATAATATTGTTTTTTAAATATTAAGATGGAAGAATTGAAACATGAATGTGGCGTAGCCATGATTCGTTTACTCAAACCTTTGGAGTACTATCAGAAAAAGTATGGTACGTGGATGTATGCACTTAATAAGTTATACTTATTAATGGAAAAACAACATAATCGTGGACAAGAAGGTGCCGGCTTAGCTTGTGTTAAACTTCAAGCCAATCCAGGTGAGGAATATATGTTCCGTGAACGTGCCTTGGGTTCCGGAGCCATTACTGAAATTTTTGGTAACATACAAAATTACTTTAAAGAAGCGCCATCTGATCGATTATCTGATGTCAATTTTGCCAAGTGTTGCTTACCATTTGCCGGTGAAGTGTACATGGGACATTTGAGATATAGCACGACTGGAAAATCGGGTATTACTTATGTACACCCTTTCTTAAGAAGGAATAACTGGAGAGCAAAAAATCTGGCATTATGTGGTAATTTTAATATGACCAATGTTGATGAGATTTTTACTAAAATAACAACTATCGGACAGCATCCAAGAAAGTATTCAGATACTTACATTATGCTTGAGCAGGTGGGGCATAGATTAGACAGAGAGGTTGAACGTCTGTATCGTGAATGTGAAGATGAAGGATTGCAGGGTATGGAAATTACCCATCAAATAGAAGAGAAAATCGATTTGTCAAATGTACTTAAAACATCTACGAAAGAGTGGGATGGGGGATATGTGGTATGCGGTATCACAGGAAGTGGAGAAGCATTTGCGGTCAGGGATCCTTGGGGTATACGTCCGGCCTTTTGGTATATGGATGATGAAGTCGCAGTATTAGCTTCAGAACGCCCTGTTATTCAAACGGCATTTAATGTTCCTGCTGAATCTATTAAAGAATTAAAACCTGGTGAAGCTGCAATTTGGAATAAAGCCGGCAAGATGCGCTTAACGCAAATCAACACTCCTAAAAATATTAAACCTTGCTCTTTTGAAAGAATTTATTTTTCTCGTGGTAGTGATATTGATATTTACAAAGAGAGAAAAAGACTGGGTGAAAAATTAGTTGAGCCAATTCTTAAAACTATCAATTACGATATAGAACACACTGTGTTCTCATTTATCCCAAATACTGCTGAGGTAGCTTTTTATGGTTTATTGGAAGGTTTTGATAATTATCTCAATGAACAAAAGGTTAAACGTATTGAAGAATTAGGTCATAAACCCAATCATGACGAACTAGAAAAAATTCTTTCTATGAGGATTAGGAGCGAAAAGGTTGCCATTAAAGATATTAAACTAAGAACTTTTATAGCTGAAGGTAATAGTAGAAATGACTTAGCTGCTCACGTATACGACATTACCTATGGAAGCCTAAAACCGTACGAAGATAATTTAGTGGTCATAGACGATAGTATTGTTCGAGGTACTACGCTCAAACAAAGTATTATTGGTATATTAGATCGTTTACACCCAAAAAAAATAGTCATAGTATCTTCTTCTCCCCAAGTACGATATCCTGATTATTATGGTATTGACATGGCTAGAATGAATGAGTTTATTGCATTTAGAGCTGCAATTGAGCTGCTTAAAGAAAGGGAAATGCGAGACGTTATTGAACGAGCATATAACAAAGCTAAAGAACAGGTTAACGTAGAAAAAGAAAAAATGGTTAACTATGTGAAAGATATATATGCTCCATTCACTGACGAAGAGATATCTGAAAAAATGGTAGAATTGCTAACTCCTAAAGGGACTAAGGCAAAAGTTGAGATTGTATACCAACATATTGAAGGACTACATGAAGCTTGTCCGAATCACAAAGGTGATTGGTACTTTACAGGAGATTATCCTACTCCAGGAGGTGTGAAGTTAGTAAACCAAGCCTTTATTAATTATATAGAACAAGTTTACCAATTTTAATGTTTAAGCTATAATTTAGTATATAGATAGAGTGACTGCAATGCAACAAAGAAAAGTAACATTAATCCTTGACGACGGGAGCCGTTTTCACGGCAAGTCGTTTGGTTATGAAAAGCCGGTAGCTGGTGAGGTTGTCTTTAACACTGCTATGACAGGTTATCCGGAGAGTTTAACAGATCCTTCTTACGCCGGACAGCTTATGACTCTCACTTATCCGTTAGTGGGTAACTATGGAGTTCCGCCGTTTACTTTTGAATCAAACGGATTAGCCACTTTGATGGAAAGTGAAAGAATTCATGCTGAAGCAATTATTGTTAGTGATTATTCTTATGAATTTAGTCACTGGAACGCTAAAGAAAGTTTAGCAGACTGGCTTAAACGCGAAAAAGTACCAGGTATTACCGGTATTGATACTCGTGAGCTAACTAAAGTATTAAGGGAACATGGCGTTATGATGGGCAAAATCATCTTTGATGACGATGCAGAGAACACAATCGAAGCAACTTATAGTGGTGTTAACTACGTTGATCAAGTTTCATGTAAAGATATTATCAGATACAATGAAGGAACTGATAAGAAAAAAGTAGTGCTTGTTGACTGTGGAGTAAAAACAAATATAATTAGATGTTTACTTAAACGTGATGTCGAAGTAATCAGAGTTCCATGGGACTACGATTTTACAAATCTTCAATATGACGGATTGTTTATCAGTAACGGTCCTGGCGATCCAGATACATGTGATGCTGCTGTTCAAAATATTAGAAAAGCAATGCAAAATCAAAACTTACCTATTTTCGGTATATGCATGGGAAACCAATTGCTATCAAAAGCGGGGGGAGCATCAATTTATAAATTAAAATATGGACATAGAAGTCACAATCAACCTGTGAGAATGGTAGGTACTAATCGTTGTTTTATCACAAGCCAGAATCATGGTTACGCAGTTGATAACAATACCTTAACTACTGATTGGGAACCATTGTTTATAAATATGAATGATGGATCAAATGAGGGTATCAAACATAAAAAGAACCCTTGGTTCTCTGCACAGTTTCATCCAGAGGCGGCCAGTGGACCAACTGATACGGAATTTTTATTTGATGAGTTTGTTGCACTTCTAAAATAACAGAATAATGAGAAAAGATATAAAGAAAGTTTTGCTGCTAGGTTCTGGTGCCCTTAAAATTGGAGAAGCCGGTGAGTTTGATTATTCAGGCTCGCAAGCCTTAAAAGCCTTAAAAGAAGAAGGTATTGAGACTATTCTTATTAATCCTAACATAGCAACCGTACAAACGAGTGAAGGCGTAGCTGATCAAATATACTTTTTACCTGTCACTCCTTACTTTGTAGAAAAGGTCATTCAAAAAGAAAAGCCCCAAGGAGTTTTACTTGCTTTTGGTGGACAGACAGCATTGAATTGTGGAGTGGAACTTTATAAATCAGGCGTACTTGAAAAGTATGATTTAGAAGTGCTAGGTACTCCTGTACAAGCAATTATAGATACTGAAGATCGTGAACTCTTTGTTAGAAAGCTCGATGAGATTAATGTTAAGACTATTAAGAGTGAAGCCGTAAATACTATACCCGATGCTCGAAGAGCTGCTAAGGAATTAGGTTATCCGGTTATCATTCGTGCTGCTTATGCTTTAGGAGGATTAGGGTCCGGATTCTGTGATAATGAAGAAGAACTCGATAAAATTGCTGAAAAGGCATTTTCATTTTCTCCTCAAGTATTAGTAGAGAAAAGTCTTAAAGGTTGGAAGGAAGTTGAATACGAAGTAGTAAGAGACTGTTATGATAACTGTATTACAGTTTGTAACATGGAGAACTTTGACCCATTGGGTATTCATACAGGAGAATCTATAGTAATCGCTCCATCGCAGACATTAACTAATGCGGAATATCACAAATTGCGCGAATTGGCTATTCGTATTATTCGTCACATTGGAATTGTTGGTGAGTGTAATGTACAATACGCTTTTGATCCTGAATCGGAAGATTATCGCGTCATTGAAGTAAATGCAAGATTGAGCCGTTCTTCTGCTTTAGCATCAAAAGCAACAGGTTACCCATTAGCTTTTGTCGCTGCTAAATTAGGATTGGGTTACGGTCTTTTTGATCTTAAAAATTCAGTAACTAAAACTACATCAGCTTTCTTTGAACCTGCACTTGATTATGTAGTCTGTAAGATACCTCGCTGGGATTTAGGTAAATTTCATGGTGTTGATAGAGAATTAGGCTCTTCAATGAAATCAGTAGGTGAAGTAATGGCTATTGGCAGAACATTTGAGGAGGCCATTCAAAAGGGTCTTCGAATGATTGGACAAGGTATGCATGGATTCGTTGGTAATAAAGAATTGGTAATTGAAGATATTGACAAATCTTTAAGAGAGCCAACAGATAAACGAATCTTTGTGATATCAGAAGCATTTAGAGCCGGATATACCATTGATCAAATTCGCGAGCTAACCAAAATAGATAAGTGGTTCCTTGATAAATTGATGAATATCTATCAGACTTCGAAAGAATTAAATAAATGGGGGAATAATAACAAACAAATAGCCTCTCTTTCATCTGATCTTCTGATGAAAGCCAAGATGCAAGGATTTTCTGATTTCCAAATAGCCCGTGCTATAGGTTTTGACGGTGATATGGAAGAAGGTATACTTTCTGTTAGAAATCATAGAAAAAGCATTGGTATTGTGCCTGTTGTTAAACAAATAGATACGTTAGCAGCTGAATATCCGGCACAGACCAATTATTTATATCTTACGTATAATGGCGTAACTAATGACGTTAAATACTTAGGCGATCACAGATCAATAGTCGTCTTGGGATCAGGTGCATATCGTATCGGCTCATCTGTTGAATTTGACTGGTGTGGTGTGCAAGCATTAAATACAATCCGTCAAGAAGGGTTCCGTAGTGTTATGATCAATTACAATCCGGAAACCGTTTCTACGGACTATGATATGTGCGATAGACTTTACTTCGATGAGTTAACTTTTGAAAGAGTAATGGATATTCTTGAATTAGAGAATCCTCATGGAGTCATTGTTTCTACAGGAGGTCAGATTCCCAATAATCTAGCCATGCGATTGGACGAACAAAAAATCAACATTCTTGGAACAACAGCCACAAGCATTGATAATGCAGAAGACAGAGAAAAATTCTCTGCTATGCTGGACCGTATAGGGGTTGATCAACCACGTTGGAGGGAATTAACTTCACTTGAAGATATTAATTCATTCGTGGGTGAAGTTGGTTTTCCTGTGCTAGTAAGGCCTTCTTACGTACTATCTGGAGCTGCAATGAATGTTTGTTCAAACGATGAAGAACTCGAACGTTTTTTAAAACTTGCCGCTAATGTAAGTAAAAAGCATCCCGTTGTTGTAAGTCAGTTTATAGAACACGCCAAAGAGGTGGAAATGGATGCTGTAGCCAAAAATGGTGAGATAATAGCTTATGCAATCAGCGAGCACATCGAATTTGCTGGTGTACATAGTGGAGACGCCACTATTCAATTTCCTCCTCAAAAACTATATGTTGAAACAGTAAGACGCATCAAACGTATCAGCCGGGAAATTGCTAAAGAGCTTAATATCTCTGGACCCTTTAATATTCAATTTCTAGCTAAAGAAAATGATATTAAAGTGATTGAATGCAATTTACGTGCATCTAGAAGCTTTCCATTTGTAAGTAAAGTTTTGAAAATTAATTTCATAGAGTTGGCTACCAAAGTTATGTTGGGTCTTCCTGTTGAGAAACCATCAAAAAACTTATTTGAGCTTGATTATGTTGGAATTAAGGCTTCTCAGTTCTCCTTTAACCGCTTGCAAAAAGCTGACCCTGTTTTGGGAGTTGATATGGCTTCAACAGGAGAAGTAGGGTGCATCGGGTCTGACACTTCAAGTGCAGTACTTCAAGCCATGTTATCTGTGGGGCACAGAATACCTAAAAAGAATATTCTGTTATCAACGGGAACCCCGAAACAAAAAGCAGACATGATTGATGCGGCCAGACTTTTAGCTAGCAAAGGATATAAAATATATGCGACAGGAGGAACACATAAATACCTTACTGAAAATAATATTGAAAGTACATTAGTCTACTGGCCTAGTGAATCAGGAAAGCCACAAGCTCTTGATATGCTACATAAAAAAGAACTCGACATGGTTGTTAATGTTCCGAAAAATCTAACAGCTGGAGAACTTGATAATGGGTATAAAATAAGGCGAGCTGCGATAGATTTGAATATTCCGCTTATAACCAACGCACGTTTAGCAAGTTCATTTATCAATGCTTTTTGTACAATGAGCATAGATGACATCGCAATTAAGAGTTGGGAAGAATATAAATAATCCATCTATAAGTTTTTTCAATCCCCAGAAAAGGAGGAATGCAGATTTATAATAGCATTCCTCCTTTTTAATTGAATAATAGCTTTGTACAAGATTATATAAAAGTTTTATTCTAGGCATTTTGTTTTTTTTTATTAAAATAACTCTTTTAGCTAGAATAAGTAACATAGAGTTTTGCTAATTTTAAAGAAACGTTTAAATTTGTAGAAGTGTAGTTTACACAATTCTAATTTGAACAGTTAACAAAGTGCAAAATTACAATACCATGAAAATAACTCCGTCTGAATATAAGATACTTATTGTAGATGATGTAACATCTAATGTTTTGCTGTTGAAGGTATTACTGACAAACGAAAAATTCAATGTCATTACTGCCAACAGCGGCAAACAAGCACTTGAACTTGTTGAAAATGACCGTCCCGATTTAGTCTTGCTAGATGTGATGATGCCAGAAATGAATGGATTTGAAGTGTCAGCTTCCCTTTTTTAGGACGGTATTTAATTAGACTGCTAAATTAATAATATTATTATCAGTTTCATACTTCCTTCTGTATTCATTGGGTGACATGTCACCCAATGAATGGTGCGGGCGACACT
>Ga0208694_1002901_pt1 | contig 17278 bp, 19 predicted proteins | sample AD_UKC078_MetaG_FD_184442 | JGI IMG/M metagenome (GOLD analysis project Ga0208694, IMG submission 184442) | Active sludge microbial communities of municipal wastewater-treating anaerobic digesters from USA - AD_UKC078_MetaG (SPAdes) (version 2) | ecosystem: Engineered > Bioreactor > Anaerobic >...
CGCAGTGAGCCTACTGTAGCAGAATCGGGCATTGATGTAAATAATCTTCACCCATCAAAGGTTTGACACTGGAGCTTGGGTGAGGTACAGTCATAACAGATAAAATAACCCGTCTTCCGCAGTTCAAAGGCTAAAACCAAGGCCATAACGATATGTATTATAAGGAATAATACCGTTATGGCCGAAACATATATACGTACTGTGTAGCTATTTTCTTGTTTTTGCCACCAGTTTCTTCAACTCCTGAGCCGTATATCGTACTTTCACCAGATCCAAATCCATCGCATCGCCTATGGCCTTGATGATGTTCGTCGGTTCTATAAGCAGATAGACATCATCCGTTTCTTCCACCACCTGCAGGTTGCGTAAATCTTCTATCATCTTTCCCAGCTCTATGCTTCTTCCCGTCTTCAGTTCCAAGATCCTCAGAATGAGCAGGCTCACAAAGCAGCTTAGAAAGTGCGCTTCTATGCTTTCCTCCTGTCGAACGAAGATCGGACGGGTCTTGAGATAGCTTTTGGTGATTCGAAAGCTTTCCTCAATCCTCCATAAGCCCCTGTACATATCTATGATATCCAGCGACGTTACCGGCCTGTTGAGCTGAAACAGGTTGTCTTTCAAAAAGCGATGCGATTTGCCAAAGGGCTTGTCTTCACTTTCTGTGCCGATGACATTCGTACAAATCAGGTAATACCCATCCAGCTCTTCATCGCTTTCAAGCAGTGCTTCATCAAGTTCCCGGATATATGACTTCTCTTCTATGATCTGTCCGTCTGCTTTGTTTACTACCGTGTTCTTGAAGTATTTGTTGCCTCCGTGGCGGTTTTCACTTGAGCCGTACTTCAATGCTTTCTCTATCGCTGTCTGACGATCCCTCCGAGCCCTCTCTTGGTACTTTTCTCCCCAGAAGACGATTTGACGCTCATTGATCGTTACGCTCTTCTTTTTACCCGTAGCCCAATTGGTGACTTTCACCGTTGCCGGAATAACCCGCTCTTTGTATTTGAATGAAGCTTCCCCTTCTTTAAGATGAACATATCCCTTCTCATCCAGAATATACGCCTTGGTAGCGGAATCGGTCTTGGATATGGGGTTGCTGAAGATGTACCCTCCCTTGTTGACCAGTATTTCAACTCTGTTGTCCCCGCTGATCACCCCGCCGTCTGCTATATAGATCACTCCTTGTATCTTCAGAGTCTCATCCACTTCTTCCATCATCGGAGACAGCGTCAAGGAATCATTGGTGTTCCCGCTGAACAGTCCATAGGATATCGGCAGCTCATTGCTGTCCATCAACAGACCCATCTGGATGATCGGCTCCGGCCTGTGCTCCTTGCTCACCCCTCGCTTGCGCCTCTCATCTTCATTGTCCGTCTCCCAGTAGTAGTTCGTTACATCGTAGTACAGCAGCGACGTGTCCCGCCCATACAGCTTGCTGACTTTCTGATGCAGATGCTTTTGCAATGCGGTCTTATGGGCTGCGAACAACGATAGACTGCGATAGACGTCATCATCGCTGAAATCCATGTTCGAGAGCAATCGTTGACGGCTTCGCCAGGTACTGAGTTTTGATCCGGGAAACAATATCCTTCCAAAGACAAGTGCTTGAAAGATTGAATTATGGTTGTATTGGGCTTTCGTGTAACGCCTCCGATTATCCCAAAAATATCCGATCTCCAATTCATGATAGATTTGTGAGAGGGGAAGCATCCCCAGGGAAAGACCGAGAGCCTTCACCTCTCTGCTTTCAGGATTCCCTTTCATATACGGAGTGTCAAAGTGATGGTGTTCATCCAAGAACGCCTCAATGGAAAGCTTTTGACGAACGCTTCTTCGTTTCGCTTCTTCCTTGAAATGAGCTATCGGATCATCGTAGATCTTCTCCAATTCATCCAGATAGCCAATCCTCTCCACTGTCCTGGTCTGATTCTTTCCCTTGACCCGCTTGGTTTCCTGAAAAAGCAGTAGAGTCCGCCCGGTGCTGCGCTCGAAAAGCTTGTTGACGTACATGTGAAATCTCCTGCAAAGAGTGTATCACAAAACGAAACACAGTGCAACACCGTAATATACCATGTTTTCAAAAAAAGCAAAATAAAAAGCTCTATCCCTTTTCAGGAAAAGCTTTATTCATGACACCTTTTCACTGGTAACTGCGGAAACATGGTCCTCCTTGCACTCAACTGTATCATTGCCAAGAAATGGATGCAATTTCTTGATGATAGGATTCTACCCAATATGCCATTCATCTGCTACACTTTCAGAAGTAGGAGGATTGTATGCGTCGTACCGGAATTGCTCTTATCAGTATCATCATGTTTCTTTCCCTCTCTCTTCTCATCAGCTGTCAAAGTTCCTATTCAGTGTCGAGAGTGAGCAGTGATCAGGATCTGGATCTCAGCGGGAACTGGAATGACACCGATATTCGTCTTGTGACCGAGGCATTGGTTCAATCCTCGCTGAAAAGCGGATGGATCAATCAATTCAGGATGAAGAACGTCGGGCGAAACCCGGTGGTCATCGTCGGGACGTTCATCAATCGATCCAGTGAACATATCGATACGGCGATCATTGCCAAGCGGTATGAGATGGAACTGATCAACAGCGGCAAAGTGGACATGGTCGCCGACCAGAACTTCCGGGCTTCAGTTCGCGAGGAGCGGGAAGAGCAGCAGTACTTTGCAAGCGAAGAGACCGCAAAAGCGTTGGGCAAAGAGATCGGAGCGGATTTCCTTCTCCAGGGTTCGGTGAGGAGCGTTCTGGATCAAAGAGGGAACACTCGGGTCCGCACCTATTACGTATCCGCTGAATTGATCGATATTGAAACGAGCCGAAAGGTCTGGGTCGGGGAAGAAACGATCAAGAAAGTGATTCAGCAAGCTCGATACTCTCTGTAAAGGAAGGTGATGATGAGAAAAGGTATCCTGCTTTTCCTCATTCCTTTCCTCGTCTCCTGCGTGTCGGTTCCAAATCAGCGTCCTGCATGGATCGACGATCCGTACGACAGGAAGTACCCGGAAGATGAATATCTTCTGGTTGTCGGCAGCGGCTCCTCCTACCAGAAAGCGGTTGAAAACGCCCGGATCAACCTTGCCTCGGTGTTCTCTTCTCAAGTGGAAGCCTTTACGCAGATCACTACGATCGATTCAAGCGATGGGGTGAGTTTTGACGAACTGTTTGAACAGGGAACGGTCTCGTCCAGCGTGGAAGACCTTGTCGGATCGGAGGTCGTTACCTCCTTTACCGATTCACTGGGTCAAACGTATGTCCGTCTTGCGATCCACCGAAAAGAGAATGCCGCGTTTCTTCGAAACCGGTTGACCGAATTGACGAAGGAGCTTGCGAGGATCCGCTCTCAATCCTCCACCGACAGATTGGAACGTTATCACCTCCTGCTCAGCTCCTATCCGATAGCCCGGGAGGCGCAGCAGCTTGCCGATCGGATCTGGGTGCTGACCAAAGAACTCAATCCGAACCACTTGGTTGCGCTCCGATCGGAGTTGCGTTCGCTTGCCCGATCGATCTCGGTTGAGGTGCTCGTTCACAGCGAGAACGATTCCCACCTTCTTAAAGCAGGATTTGAAGGCGCTCTTCAGAGCCTTGGGTTTGCCCAAGAGAGCGGGGACTACACCCTTACGGTCACCTATGCTTCCGAACCGGTCCTGTTTGAAGCAAGTCCCTACGCATATGAACGCTATCAGCTGAGCGTCATCTTGGGACGAGACGATACGGTGGTCCGTTCCTTCGGCTTGCAAGAACGAATAGCCGCCCTCGAGCAGGGGGATGCCAAAGCCAAGGCGCTTCAAAGCGCCCTGAACGATGGAATTGAAACACTCATTGGACTTTTGAGCCAGTAACGATATGGAGGCTAGTATAATGAAAAAAAACATCCTTATCATAGGAATCGCAGCAATTCTCATGGTTGGCACTTCATGTGCCACGAGTAAAAAAGCGACCGTCGCTTCGCCCCCCGTTCCGGCGGCCAAGGTGATCGTCGGAGCTGAAGGGTTTATCCAACCTGATTGGGTATACAAAACCCCGACAGCCGATGATCGACACTTTGAAAGCGGATACGGACTGATGAGCAACCGCCAGAATTCAATAAAACGGGCGGAGACGGAAGCGAAGAACAAGATCGCCGGCTGGATTTCCACCAACGTCGAAGAAGTTGTGGTAACGTACCTCAATGATGCCGGCAGCCTCGGTGACCGCCAAGCTCTTGATGCGATGGAAGTGATCAGCAAGCAGGTCGCGGAAGCGACATTGGTAGGGGTGACGACCGAAGACGTGTGGGTCGACAAGGAGGGGGGTATCTGGGTGCTGGCATCGATTCCGCTCGCCAATATCGAGTATGCGTTCGAGCCGGCCGCCGAAGCGCTTGTTGACACGTTCACCCCCAGCGCGGCTGCCGAAGCGGCGAATGCTAAAATGAAAGAAGCGTTCGCCAAGCTCCTGAAAGGAGATTGATGATGAAAAAAGCGGTTCCCATTCTCGTTCTTCTTTTCCTTCTCATCGGATGCGCGACGACTCCCGCTTTCAACGAGGACGGTTCGCCCTATTGGACGACTCACATTCCCAAGTCGACCCGAACTACGTACTACGCAGTCGCCTCGGCAAAACAATCAACGGAGGAGTTGAGCATGCTCCGAGCTGAAAGCGCGGCGAAGGACATGATCGGAAGATGGGCGGAAACCACGATCGATGCTTCGGTGATCACGTTCATCGAGGAAGCGGGTGAAACGCTGAGGACCAAGCAGATCCTGGAAGTGCTTCAAAACCTTTCCGTCCAGACGGTGAATATCGCCTTGCGGGGGGTGGAAGTCGTCGAACGGTGGGTCCGTGATGATGGAACTGTCTATGTGCTGGCCTCCTACCCGGTGAAGAACCTCAAAGAAGCGTATCGCCTTCAAGCCCAAGAGCTGGAGCGAAAAGCTTTAGCCGATTCGATCAAGGCGGAAGTATTGGAAGCCTATCTGCAAAACCAGCTTGAAGCGATTCAGTAGCCAAGGCGATTGGACGGATCGACCACCACCGAACGTTGACGTTGGTGGTGGTTTTTGCAATCCTTACACACAGGAGTTTTTCAGCAATGAACAGAATAGCACTCTTTGCGATCATCATAGTGGTCCTCTTTCTTTTTGTCAGAAAAATGAATGGGGGAACCCGAATCTCCGCCAAGGATGTGCATGAGCTGATTCAGAACGGTGAAAAGGTCATCGTTCTGGATGTCCGGACCGAAATGGAGTACCAAAGCGGACATATCGAAGGTGCGATGAATCTTTCCGTGTATGATATCGGGTCGGAACGACCGGCATCGCTGAGCGATCTCGACCAGTTGATCGTCGTCTATTGTCAGAGCGGCGCCCGCAGCGGGATCGCCATCCGCAAGCTGAAGGACTTGGGATATACGAACGTTCGCAATATGGGTGGTTTGCAGTTTTGGCGATATGGTCTGGTGAAGTAGGAGAAAGGCGATGTATCGGTTGATTGTCCTCAAGCACTTGGATGAGCTGAGGGTTATCGATCAAGGGACAACCTACTATGGCTTCGACCAGGAGTGGTACTCCAAGCTTTGGCAACGACGGGCGGGGTGTGGACCGACGACCGCAAGCACCTTGATTCGCTACAATGCGAAACGAAACAAGAACAGCTCGAAAGCCGCCTCGATCGCGTTGATGGAGGACCTTTGGAGCTATGTTACTCCCGGAATCATGGGTGTCCACACGGTCGCCCACTTTGCTCGGGGGTTGAGGGAATACCTTTCCAAGAAGAATCTGGACTTTGAGATTTCCACCTTGACGGTTCCGACCGACCGCGCGAACCGCCCTTCTTTTGCGCAGATATGTGAATTCCTTGCTTCCCGATTGGAAGCCGATCAGCCGATAGCGTTCTTGAATTTAAACAATGGAGAGGTGGAAAACCTCGATCCTTGGCACTGGGTCACCATTGTGGGGATTGAACAGCGTGAAGCGGATGGACCGCTCTTCGCCCACGTATACGACGCCGGCACAAAGCATTTCATCAACCTCAGCGCATGGTATGAAACAACCACTCGCCCGGGCGGATTCGTGAGTCTGGCGTAGCGTGGGCAGATCGGTAGCCCTCATTTTCATGGTGGTATATACTGACAGTCAAGGAGAACATGATTATGGTCTATTCAGCAGATGAACAGCGATATGAAAAGATGCAGTATGCTCGAACAGGAAAAAGCGGGCTTAAGCTCCCTCGAATTTCTCTCGGGCTTTGGCATAACTACGGCGATGCATATCCGATTTCCAACGGTCGGGAGATGCTCCGAACCGCGTTTGATCTGGGAATCAACCACTTCGACCTGGCCAACAACTACGGGCCTCCCGCCGGGTCGGCGGAGGAGAACTTCGGTAAGATCCTGAAGCAGGACTTTGCCCCGTACCGGGATGAACTCATCATCTCCACAAAAGCCGGATACTATATGTGGCCCGGTCCCTACGGAGAGTGGGGGAGTCGGAAATATCTTCTTTCAAGCTTGGATGCAAGTCTGAAACGAATGGGTCTTGAGTATGTGGATATCTTCTACTCCCACCGTTTCGATCCCAACACTCCCTTGGAGGAGACGATGGGAGCCTTGGCCAGCGCGTGTAAGAGCGGCAAGGCGCTTTATGTGGGAATCTCTTCCTATAACGCTGAGCAGACCCGAAAAGCGTGCGCGATTCTACAGGACATGGGCGTTCCTCTGTTGATCCATCAGCCCTCCTATTCGATGTTGAATCGGTGGGTGGAGCCGGAGCTGCTTTCAACATTGGAGGAGCTGGGTGTCGGAGCGATCTGTTTCTCGCCGCTTGCTCAAGGGATGCTCACCGATAAATACCTCAAGGATATTCCGCCGACCAGCAGAGCGGCAAAAGATCTCTCCTTGAAGAAATCGATGCTCAGCAAGGAGAATCTCGATAAGATTCGTGCTCTCAATGAGATTGCTCAAAAGCGTGGTCAAAGCCTTGCCCAGATGGCGCTTGCATGGGTTCTCAGGCGAAAGGAAGTCACCAGTGTCCTGATTGGAGCAAGTTCAGCGGAACAGATCGTTGAAAACGTCGCCGCATTGGATAATCTTGCATTTACCGCCGATGAATTACGAAAGATCGATCGATATGCGACGGACGGGGATATCAATATTTGGGCTAAACGCTAAGAAACCTTGACGGAGCTGTTGGGCTCTGTTACATTGGACGCAACATGATGCCCGCCTTCCCAAGGAGGCGGGCATCATCACCTCATAGGAGAGTCGAGCAATGGCATATGAAGAACTGAAGCTGGAAAACCAGCTCTGCTTCAAAATCTATGCGCTTCATCGGGAGCTCATGGCTGCCTATCGACCGTTGCTTGACGAGTTGGGGACAACCTACCCGCAGTACATCACGCTGCTCTACCTCTGGGAGCATGAGGAAGCGACCGTAGGGCAGTTGTGCAGCGCCCTCGGTCTGGACACGGGAACCGTCTCCCCGCTTTTGAAACGAATGGAGGCAAATGGTCTGGTCACCAAACGCCGGCTCGTCAGCGATGAGCGAACGGTTTTGATTTCCCTGACCGATAAGGGAAGAGCGTTGGAGGAGGATGCCCGTTCAATTCCCTCCCATATGGCCTTTTGTCTGTTGGGAGATGATGCAGATGACGTCGGAACCCTCGCCTCCGTTCTGGATCGAACGATCAAGCAGTTGGCCGAAACACGAAAACAGTAGCATTTGAGTATTTGGTGAGGTACGATAGGAGTAGAATCATAAGCGGAGGTGGCCGATGGCAAACGTACAATCTATTTTGGATCAGAAAGGCAGCTCAGTATACAGTATTAAACCTGATGATGTGCTAGCTCACGCACTCTTACAGTTAAAAGAACGAAAAGTCGGAGCTCTCTTGGTTCTCAATGAGGCAGGGGATATTAAAGGGATTCTTTCCGAACGAGATATTGTCCGCTATTTCGCCCGACGGATCGAACGCGTCAATACAACGGAAATCAAAGTCAAGGAAGTGATGACGGCAGGGGTAACCTGCGTAAAGCGGCACCAAAGCCTTGAGGATTGTCTTCAATTGATGACCGTCGGTCGTTTCAGGCACTTGCCGGTAGTTGACGACGGAGGGAAGGTCATGGGCATCGTATCCATCGGAGACGTCGTAAAGGCGGTCTTGGACGCCAAGGATACCCAAATCGGAGATCTGGAGCAGTATATCACAAGCTCCTACTAGAATAAGATCGGTAGGATACTTTTAGAAGGACAAAGATGGCTGAGGCGGCGACGCTTCAGCCATCTTTCGATATGATTGCTCCCTATCGACCTTGTTTTCTTTTCATCCGACTGATAATCGTGATATACGCTTGGATCTGACCGTCGATTTCAGCTGCTTTGAGACCACCCCGACCATGTCCTTCATAGATCGTCAGGTGATGAAGCTCCCCCTCAAGGTCATGGATGCTCAAGCAAGCGGTTTTGACCCTCAGCTCCAAGTGGTGGATCATCAGCTCGTAAGCGGTGTCAAACATCCGTTGTTCACCGGAGAAATCGTATTCGCTCAACCCCGTTCCTCCTCAATATCGCGCTTAACCCGCTCGTAATGCTGTTGTTCTACACGTTGGACTTTTTCAACACCTCGGTAATGATCTGCCAAAGAAAGGATACCATCAATTTATTTCTTTGAGAGCAGCAATCGCCGGCACCACATCTGCTTAGGTATGTTTTTCACTTAGCCGAAGCAACTTCGGCTAACGGACTACAACACCGATTTCATCAACTTGCTATTTTAAACACTCAGATAAAGAAAAACAGCCGAGAATCTCCCGACTGTTTTGCGGTAGACTGGACTCGAACCAGCACAAGATTTCTCCCACTAGCACCTCAAGCTAGCGTGTCTACCAAATTCCACCACTACCGCACATGGATTAGTTGAACAGGGCAACCTTACAATGAAGACGAATTGAAGGTCAAGCCCTTTTTCAGGATCCTAGTTCAGCGTTTCGAAAAACTCCAGCCGTTGGGCGAAGTGAGCGATCGCATCATCCACCGGTTTGCCGGTCGCCATATCCACACCGGCTTGTTTAAGGTTTTCGATGGGGAAATATCGTCCACCGTTTGAAAGGAATCTCAGATAGCGGGCTCGCTCCTCTTCTCCGCCTGCAAGCACCTTTTTGGAAAGGGCAATCGCGGCGCTGAGGCCGGTTGCATACTTGTACACGTAGAAGGGGGAGTAGAAGTGAGGAATCCTCAATCCTTCCAGATCGCTTTCGTCGATGAACGTCATTCCGGGTCCAAAGTACTGGCGGAGAAGATCTCCATATGTTTTACGGACCAGATCAAGCGTCAAGGGGATGGACGCTTCCGCCTTCCGGTGAATCTGGTGCTCGAACTCGGCGAACATCGTTTGCCTGAAGAGGGTAGCGACCACGTCATCCAGCTGCTTTGCAATGATGTATCGTTTGGTCTGAACATCGTCGGTGGACTCGATCATGTAGTTGGCGACCAGCTGCTCGTTGAACGTCGAGGCGACCTCCGCTTCGAAAATCGAGTAATCCCAATGGTGGTAGGGGTTGTTGCGCGCCGAGTAGTAGGAGTGCATCGAATGCCCCCCTTCATGGGCGAGCGTAAAGAGATCCCGGAGCACATCCTCTTTATAATTCATCAGGATGTAGGGATAACCGGTATAGGAACCGGAGGAGAACGCACCGCTGCGTTTCCCCTTGTTTTCGTAGCGATCGACCCACCGTTCGATGGTAAGACCGCGGGTCAACGTATCGACATAGTCGCTGCCAAGGGGCTTGAGCGCCTCACCGATGATTTTTACCGCTTCCTCGTACGGCGTATGGGCTTTGATGCCACTGACCAAAGGAACATATACATCCCAGTGAGCGAGGTTTCTCACTCCGAGGATTTTCTTGCGCAACTCATAATAGCGATGAAGGACCGGCAAGCCATTATGGACGCTCTCGATCAATCGATCGTAGACATTGGTCGGCACGTCATCAGCGAAGAGGGACATCTCCCGGCTTGACGGATAGGAACGGACGGTGTGCCTGAAGATGTCCTGTTTTACCTGACCCTCGTAGAGGCGGAAGAGGGTGTGGCGGTTTTGATGGTACTTGGAGTAGAACTGTTTGTATGCCTTCTTCCTCAGCGCCCGGTCTTCATTCATCAGAAACGAGGAGAAGGTGGACTGGGTCAGCGGTTTCCCTCCGATCTGACCGAAGTCGAAATCGATATTTGTCAGATCGCTGAACGCATTTCTCGGCGTCTGGGCGCTTTCTCGCTGAAGCGCCATGATCCGCTCTTCCTGTTCGCTGAGGACGTGGGCCTTGTAGCGCAGACTCCGCTTGATGAAGACTTTGTATGGCTCGAACGCCTCGTCCTCCAGATAGCCGTTGATCACTTCTTCATCGATGGAAAGCAGTTCGGGATCGAAGAACGCAAACGCCGCCCCGAGCTCGGTCATCAAAGTGCTGGCGATTGAAGCGCGTTCGACGTTGGTCGGATTCGACGTGTCGCTTGCCCAGTTGAGAAAGGCGTAGGAATGCACTCGCTCAGCGAGGATTCCGACCTTGCCGTGAAACTCCATCGTCTCCAGCAGCGAATCCCTTCCCGCTTTCAATCGGCCTTTGTAAGAGGGAATCTCTTCGACCAATGATCGAAGTTCCTCGACTGCGGCTTCCCATGCCGCATCGCTTTCGAAGAGGGCGCTGAGGTCCCACGTATCCATTGTCTTCTGTTCACTTCTTGTCAATATCTGCATTCTATGCTCCTTATCAACTCCATCAGTATTCTGCTCGCTTTTCCCCGGTGTCCCAGCTCATCTTTCGCTTTCATCCCCAGCTCGGCCATCGCCAGGTTCTTGCCTTCAACGATGAAGATCGGATCATAGCCGAATCCCTCGCTGCCGCTTGCCCGGTAGGCGATTGACCCGTTGGCTTCTTCGCACACCGTGAATATACGATAGTCGCTGATCACCAGGGCGAGGGCGCATACGAAACGAGCATCCCGATTCTTGAAGCCTTCCATGTTTTTCAGCAAGTAGACGTTGCGCTCTTCGCTATCCATGAGACGATTGTGGACTTCGAAGCCGTACCGGGCGGTTTGAAGCCCGGGTCCACCGTCCAACGCATCGACGCATAACCCCGAATCATCACCGAGGACCCAGTACCGTGGTGCAAGGGCTTTAAGTGTAATGGCCTTGAGCAGAGCGTTTTCCGTGAAGGACGATCTGTTTTCCTCTATATCAAATACGATGCCCACATCCTTAGGCATCAAAATCCGATGAGGGGTCATCAACCGGGCGAATTCTTCCTGTTTATGTTCATTGTTGGAGGCAAGCAGAATATCCATTACCTAAGGATAGTCATTGACCTCTCTTTCGTCTATATAGGAGTGTAAAAGTTTTTTGATGTGGAACACCGACGAGGAGACCGTCCCTTTGGGGATCTGAAGCAGCTCGCTCACTTGGCGGTGAGAGAGGCTTTGTTCAAAAGAGCGGAGCTTGGCGATCTTTTTCTGATATTTTTCCTGGGTCCATTCCCGAAGAGCGATCAGCTTCCGCTTCTTATCATCATCGCTTTCGTTTTCGAGGGCTTGTTCAATCTCCAAGAGGCGGCGGAAGTGCCGAGTGCATGTCTGTTCGAAATCTTTTTTTATCGTTTCCTTAGAATGAAGAGCCAAGCTCGCCGTGTTGAGGTATCTGCACAGATCCGTGAGATCGTACAGCAACAGCGAGCTCAGCTCTTCAAGGAGGTGGTGGGCATATAAGGATGGAGTGATGGTGAGCGTGATGAGCATCCGTTTTCGATTGACGCCACTGGTCAATACGGTTTTAAGCTCTTCCAGCTCTTTTCTGATTGGATACGCCGAGGGAGTTCGTTTGCTCAAGAGCGATTTGAACAAGGAAGGCAAAGAGGTTATGTCGACGGTCGGCATGCCTTTGAAGGTATAGACGATCGGCGGCTCGGCGCTTTCAAGACCGATTTCACCGGATTCCTGAGCGAAGAATTCCGACCGATGAAGCAAAAGAAGCTTCTGTTCTTTTTTTTGTTGTTCACAGAGAAAATAGCGAACCCGTCTTCGGACCACTTCGGTCAAAAAACCCACAAAGGAGAGTTTTCCCTCTTCATAGCCGGCAATCAGGTTGTCGATCGCCGAAAGACAGTAGAAGAGAAATTCACAACAATCCTCAGCATCCAAGATCCTCAGTGTTGATGGAATCGTATACAGGAGCTCCATGATCTCCCGTTTGAGCTCCGCATATAACGCTGAATCACCGGTTTGTTGATAGGCAACAACCCGTTGGGTAAGATCGTGGGATGCGGCTTCGCTCATCGGATACAACGCCATACAATGCTCCTTTTGAGGGATGCACTCTATCATGCAATGTGTATGCCAATCTTAATGAAGCAGCTCTTTTACCAAGAGGATGAGGCGATCACGAATCGATTCGACGCTCTCGTTCACCGTCGCCCCCGCAGCTCTTCGGTGTCCGCCTCCACCGAGCTGTTTGGCAAGCTCGCCGACATCCACCGGGCTCTGGTGACTGGACCGGAATCCGATTTCGGTCAATTGCGCTTCGAGTTCCTTTAAATACAGAACCACCTCGACACCCTTTATCGCCAAAAGCATCGAATAGAGCATATCACTGGGACGATCAGTCGTATCAAAGGTCCGGCTGTCCCGGATAAAGGAGGAAGCGATGATCAGGCGTCCATCAAGAAGGACCTCGCTTCGGTCGATCAGTTTTCCGACATATTTGATGTAATCGAGGTTCTTCCCTCCATGTATCCTGTCCGCCATCTCATTCGGTGAGACGCCCAGATCGACCAACTCGGCAGCCTGGTGCAGAACATCTCCTCGATAAGCGTTGATGAAGCGGAAAAACCCGCTGTCAGTGGCAAACCCGAAGAACAGATGGTCGGCGATTTCGGGAGAAATCTCGACGCCGAACTCTTTATAGAGATGCATGATGATGAGCGTAGTGGAGATAGAGCGGGGAGTGATGTAGCGGTAATCTCCAAAGAGTTCGCCGCTGGCATGATGATCGAAGATGATCGTGGTCAACCCCTCGATTCCTTCCGCCAAGGAACCGATCCGTTCGATCGAAGAGCAGTCGACGACCACGACGATGGGATCATTCGCTTTCATCTCGTTCGTTACCTTGGTGTGGAAGCGATCGGCAAGGTGGACTATTTCACTTCGCTCGAAAGGACCGGCGTTTATCAGCGTCGCCTTTTTACCAAGATCCTCCAGCAATGCACCCATCGCGATCTGAGAGGAGAGGCAGTCCCCGTCGGGGCTGATATGTCCGATGACGAGGAAGGAGAAACCATCTTCGATCACTTTTCGGATATCATCGGGCAACGGCGGAAAAGAGAAGAACTCAGGCGCCACGAATTACCTCCGGACTGGTGCCGTTGAGGACGCAATCGCGGGTTACAACGACCCGCTGGACGTTTTCGATCGAAGGGATCTCGTACATGATCTCCATCATGATGTTCTCGACGATCGAGCGCAATCCTCGAGCCCCGGTCTTTTGCGCATATGCTTTCTCGGCAACCGCTGCAACCGCATCGTCATCGAAGGTGAATTCGATGCCGTCGAGGCGGAAGGAAGCCTCATATTGGCGAACGATCGAGTTCTTCGGTTCGACGATGATTCGCTTCAGGTCTTCCTTGGAGAGGTTGTCCAACGCCGCATGGATCGGCAGTCGTCCGATAAATTCGGGAATCAGGCCGAATTTGATCAGATCGTCCGGCATCAGCTGGTTGTACAGATCAAGGAGGTTCTTCTCCTGGCTGTTGGCGATTGGAGCGCCGAAGCCCATCGCATGCGATGAGACCCGCTTTTCAATCACCTTGTCCAATCCGACGAACGCCCCGCCGCAGATGAACAGGATATTCTTCGTGTTGATCTTCAAGAGTTCCTGACTGGGGTGTTTTCGTCCGCCTTGCGGGGGAACCGATGCGACCGTTCCTTCGATGATCTTCAGGAGCGCCTGCTGAACCCCTTCACCGGAGACATCTCGGGTGATCGAGGGATTTTCTCCCTTTTTGGCGATCTTGTCGATCTCATCGATGAAGATGATTCCATATTCCGCGGCTTTGATATTGTCATTGGCGTTTTGAATCAGCTTCAGGAGAATATTTTCAACGTCCTCGCCGACATATCCCGCTTCGGTGAGCGTCGTCGCATCGGCGATCGCGAAAGGAACCTGAAGTTTCTTGGCCAACGTTGAAGCGAGAAGGGTTTTTCCCGTTCCTGTAGGCCCTACCATGAGAATATTCGATTTATCCAGTTCGACGCCCTGCTCGGCGATCTGCTTTTGGAATTTTACCCGTTTATAGTGATTGTGAACCGCGACCGCCAAGATGCGCTTCGCCGAATCCTGGCCGATCACGTACTCATCCATATATTCCTTCAGCTCGCGGGGAGTGGGGATCGTATCGGGAACTCCTACCACGTCTTCGACGAACGAGGGATCGTTTTTGAGTATGTCACTGCACACCTCGACGCACTCGTCACAAATCGCGACGCCGGGACCGTTGATCAGGCGGCGAACCTCTTCCTGTCCTTTGCCGCAGAAGGAACAGACTCTGGAAGCTCTGGCCATCACGTCCTCCTCGTCATGATCGAGTCCACGATGCCATACGCCTGAGCCTCTTCGGCGGAGAGGAAGAAATCACGCTCGACATCGCGGGCGACTTCTTCAAAGTTCTTCTTCGTATGACGGGCGATGATTTCTGTGGTAAGGCGCTTGAGCCGGCCAATCTCCTTGGCGTGAATGGAAATATCGCTGCTTTGGCCCTGAACTCCGCCCCAAGGCTGGTGAATCATCACCCGGGCGGAGGGGAGGATGTAGCGCTTGCCATTCGTTCCCGCAGACAACAGCAGCGCCGCCATGCTGGCCGCCTGGCCCATGCAGATCGTCTGCACATCGCTGTGAAGGTATTGCATCGTATCGTAGATCGCCAGACCCGCGGTCACCGAACCGCCGGGGCTGTTGATGTAGAGGCTGATGTCCTTGTTGGGATCCTCCGATTCCAGAAAGAGCAGCTGAGCCACGACGAGATCCGCCGCAGCATCATGAATCTCTCCGTCCAGAAAAATGATTCGGTCTTTGAGCAGGCGACTGAAAATATCATATGCCCGTTCACCAATCCCTGATTGCTCAACAACCATGGGAATCGGGCCATACATCCTCGCGGGATGGTCATTCATGTATAATCCTCCTGTATGACAAGGCCAAGCCGTGTCATCCATGACGCTCACGTTTCCCTCTACATACCGTAGGAGGGATCCATGAATGTAGTATAATCGACCTTCTCACCTTCGGTGAAGGTGTTGTTCTCGAGAAGGAACGGTCCGGTCTTGGAGAAGCGCATATCATCTTCCATCATCGACAAATAGTAGGAGCGCTGTTCTTCATCGGCAATCCCGGCGAGCTGCTCGTCGGCGATCTTTTTCAGCTCTTCTTCATCGATTTCAAACTTCTCTTCATCTTTGATCCTATCAAGAATCAGCTGGGTCTTTAAGGACTCCTCCGCCCCTTCACGCCAGGGAGCGATGATATCTTCCTTGCTCTGGCCTTGGAAGTCGAGGAATTGAAGAATCTGTTCTTCAGAGAGACCGGTCTGTCGGACATATCGGTTCCAGGCTTGTTCAAGTTCCATTGTGACCATCGTCTCCGGGAGAGCGATCGTCGTGTTCTTCCGCAGCTCGGCATACAGCGATTTGTATTTCTCGCTCTCGAGCTTGGCGTCCAATGCTTCCTGAAGCTTCTCTTTTGTTCCCTTGACCAGATCGGCCACGGTCTTGTATTCCTCTTTGACATCCTGGGCGAACTCATCATCGAGCTCGGGGACATCCCGCATCCTTAATGCTTTCAAGGCGATCTTCAACGAGAGGGTCCGGCCGGCCAGACCGGCTTTATCGCTGTCTTCGGCGTACGTCTTTTCAACGGTCTTCTCTTCTCCTGCTTCCATTCCCACGACATCCTTGTCGATCTCATAGAAGTTCGAGCCCGAGCCGAGGGTAAAGACAAAATCGGCACGCCTGGTCTCTTCGACTTCGCTGCCGTCCTCGGCGATTTCGACATAGTCCACCGTGACGATGTCGCCATCGGCCGCTTTGCCCTTCTTTTCGATTGTCATCGCGTTCTGCTGACGGAGTTTTTCAATTTCGGCATCGACCGCTTCTTTCGGAAGCGTCACCTTGGGGTAGGAAATCTTCAATCCCTTATAGGCAGGCAGTTCGACAACCGGCATCACATCGTATTTCACGCTGAAGGTGAGATCCTTCTCCGCTTCGAAGGGCAGGAGGGTCTCTTCATTCAACAGCTGAGGGGTGGAGTAGGAAAGAGGCTTGTACTTGTCCTCGACCGTACCGATCGCCTCTTTGAGGGCATCTTCGATGACATTGAAGGTGGACTCTTCACGGACCGCTTGGCCAAGCTTCGCTTCGACGACCGACTGAGGGGCTTTTCCTTTTCGGAACCCCTTGATCTGCAGCGTTTTAGCATACTTTGCCAACGCACTCTTGTATTCCTTCTCGACCGCTTCCGACGTTACGGTGATAGTCAGCTCGACGGCTGAGTGGTCCAGTTCCTTGATACTCTTATTGGCGATCATTCTATCGTACATCCTTTTGCCCGTGGGCGAAGTTTACAGCCACCAGATTCACCAGGTGGAAACATATTGTATATAACAACTTTTTTGTCTTTGGTCTAGGGTAATTACAGTTGTCGAGACTATCGAGGCGGCGCTTCTTCTGCTACGATGGGCATGGAGGATCGTATGACAATAATCTGTTACCCGCGTTGCAGTACATGCAGAAAAGCGGAAGCGTTCCTGAAGGAACACGATATTTCCTACATCTATCGTGATATCAAGGAAGCGAACCCGACAAAAGAAGAGCTTGTTTTACTCTATGAACGAAGCGGTCTTCCGATCCGGCGCTTTTTCAACACCAGCGGTCAGCTTTACCGCAAACACAGCCTTAAAGACCGCCTTCCGGCGATGAGCGTCGATGAAGCTCTTGAGCTTCTTTCGACCGACGGCATGCTGGTCAAACGGCCGATTCTCGTCACCGACGATCGGGTGCTTGTCGGATTCAAGGAGGCGGAGTGGAAAGACCTCATCGGATAAAAAGGCTGCTAACCCTTCAGAGCAAAAAATAGGCAGCCAGGTTACTCTGACTGCCTAGAGCGAAAGACGGGACTTGAACCCGCGACATCCACCTTGGCAAGGTGGAGCTCTACCACTGAGCTACTTTCGCAAATCGTTGACAAACCG
>Ga0208694_1002906_pt1 | contig 17255 bp, 11 predicted proteins | sample AD_UKC078_MetaG_FD_184442 | JGI IMG/M metagenome (GOLD analysis project Ga0208694, IMG submission 184442) | Active sludge microbial communities of municipal wastewater-treating anaerobic digesters from USA - AD_UKC078_MetaG (SPAdes) (version 2) | ecosystem: Engineered > Bioreactor > Anaerobic >...
TGGCAACAATCGTCTTCAATCAGATCGTCATCATGTTCATCATCCTCATCCTGGGGGTGATTTGCAGCAAGACCGGGATCATCACGGAACAGATGATCGAGCGCCTCTCGGTCCTGCTCATGCAGGTCGTCAGTCCCGTCATCATCTTCTCCTCCTACCAGAGCGACTTCTCCAAGGATCGGTTGGGCAAGCTGCTCTGGGCCTTCGCCCTCTCCGCGCTCGCCCACATCATTCAAATCGTCGTTTCCCACCTCCTCATCCGGAAGAAACGGCCGGACAGTGAGGTGGAGCGGCTCAGTGCCATCTACTCCAACTGTGGCTTCTTCGGCATCCCGCTGGTCTGGGGGGTCTTCGGCAAGGAGGGGGTCTTCTACCTCACCGCGTACATGACGGTCTTCAGCCTCTTCTTCTGGACCCATGGCGTTCTCGTCGTCACCGGTTCGACGACAAAGAAGCAGATGGCGAAGAACCTCCTCTCACCGGCCATCATAGGGGTGTTCGCCGGTCTCATCTTCTTCTTGGCCCAGATCCGGCTCCCCGCCCTGGTCCTCGAAGCGATGGACTTGGTGGGTGACCTGAACACCCCCCTGGCCATGTTGGTGGCCGGTGCCAGCGTAGCCCAAAGCGGAGGCATCAACGGGTTCAAGGAGCTGAGGCTCTACCGAACCACGGCCATCAGGCTCATCGTGGTCCCCATCGCCGTGGTCGCCGCCTTCTCGTTCATCCCCGTCGATCCCATGATTCTGTTGGTCATCATCATGGCGGCCGCCGCGCCATCGGGGGCCTCCAACACGATGTTGGCCATCCGCTTCGGCCGAAACGGTGCCTACGCCTCCCGCATCTTCGTCGTCACCACCCTCCTGGCCATCGTCACCATCGCCCCGATAGTTGCCCTGGCACAGATGATGGGGATCGTGGTGTAGAAAGTATTTGTCATTTAAAAATGAGAATTGAGTAACAATAGGGGAGATACGGGTTGAAAGTTGCGTTTTACTTCCATTGTTGTGAGTGTTACAATGAGCCAACAGAGGATGTAGATAGCTACTAATACACGCTGTGGGTAAGTGTGTGCGATAATAAGTATCGCGGATTGTGAAATTTGTATAGTGAGGTAGTAAGGAAGCAGAGAAAAATGTCGCTAAACGATGAATTATTAGGCCTCGATGAAAAAATCAAATATTATTCGTTTGAGACTTTCAAAAATGTTCCTTCTGATCCTGGTGTGTATGCTTGGTTCTATCCCCTTCGAATTATTGGGACAGATTTATCTGGGCTAGTTGATGAAGTGAATTTTATATTCAATTTTAACCATGACTCTGCAACGGATGGTAATTCAAAAATTGTATCATCTTTGGGGTGGAGGGATTACTCCTTAGAGACTAAGTTTAAGGAACTAGAGGTTACAAGTTCGTTGTATTCAATGTGGGATACCTACGTATCCCAATATTCAGAAAATTGCGAATTTATTGAAAATTCAAAGGAAATTAAAGATCTTAAGAGGATTATATTTACTTCGTCTGTGTTTCTTCCGCCACTGTATATTGGTAAGACAAATAATCTTCATCGACGTTGTGATGAGCATATTTCTGGAAGTCCCGATATTAATTCATTTCACAATCGATTCAAAAAGCACGTTGAATATAATAAAAATGTGAATTGTAGAACCGTTCAAGACCTAATATTTGCTTGTATAAACACAAGGAAATTTGGTTATTTACCTGAAGAGAATGAAGTTCTAATAGAAAAGATTTTAATGAATCTCATTAAACCTATATTTTCGTTGAAGTAGGAGTGTTAGTCATGTTGTTACCAAAAAAACAAGAAGTGTTCACGAATTATCATTATGGAATAACTGGACGAATCGGAGATGGTGGTAATACTGAAGTTCATTACCTCCAAACCTCTTTACGGATGAAAGAGTTGGATTCCATAAAGCTGTTAGTTGATATCCCAGGTAGCGAGAAATGGGGAATTAAAGATCTATTCCAAAGGACGATCAATAGAAAACGGATAACAGGCCCTGAAGGGTTAATATCTTACTTTAAAGACAAGGATAAGGTTAAATATTTTAATCCAATTGCTCTTGTGCTCTTACCGATGGATGGTGATACAGATTTCACACGAAATGTTGAGAAATTGAAAACAGACGATCATCATGAATTTGAAGGTTCTGAGGGGATAGCACATACATACCATGACGTTTATCAACTTTCACACCAAAAGCTTGAGGACGGGAATATTGGAAAAATCGAATGGAATTCAGAAAAATGCTATGTTGTTGCAATAGATGGACAACATCGTTTAACAGCATTGAAGGAAGTGTTTGAGGAAAGTAAAATGAGGCCAGAACTCGCAGAAATTAGAGACTGGCAGATACCAGTAGTTTTCTTGGTGTTAAATAAAAAAATTGCAAGTGGGCCAAATGAAAAGTATATTTCTTTGATACGAAAGATTTTCATGTATATTAATATGAAAGCTGAACGAGTAAATGATGCTCGGGCAATTCTGCTTAATGATGAAAGTATTGAATGTCTATGTGTGCAAGAGATAATCAGCAAAATTCACGAAAATGACACGTCTGATTCTGAGGTAAATGAAAAATATCCTCCCCTGTATTTAATCGATTGGATAGGGACTAATAGGGATTCAGCGATGCTGGCGAACACACGTTATCTGTTTAGTAATTTGGAGCTACGCAATTGGATTCGAAATTACTTGATTGGTGAAGACTTTGGGGCAGATGACAGAAGAGCTGATAATTTACAAATCAAGCGTCTCGATCTTAAAGATTCAGGTATAGATTTCGCGCAGATGGAAAAGAACGTACTTTCATACAGAGACAGTGAAATGATTAGAAATAATTTCAATTATATTATTCGTGATGCATTTCTTGGATTTCTTACACAACTCATCCCGATTAGGGAATACATAAAATCATGCAGAGAATTTGAGTCCATGCACAGCGAAGATAATACACAAATGTTAGTGTTTGCAAAGTTGCGTTATGAATATGCCAAGGTAGAAAATAGCAATGAAGAAGAATTTACCGAGTATTTTAAGGATTATCATAAAAAATTGATAGCTTTAAAAAAAGATACCATGTCTGATTTTTTCAGACAAGATATTTGTCTTAGAGGGTTCGTATTTGCCTACAGTGAAATATACGATATTTACAAAGATTATAAACGAGGTCCTTTAGATTGGGATGATTATACCGAGACGTTTATGGAAGCATTTAACGATTTAATAGAATCAGGATGGTGCGAAGGATATGAGGATCTGGATGTAGAGAAGAAAAGGTATCTAACTCATATATGTCATGATGATACTGGGAAACGGATCAATTACAAGATTGAGCATGTTCCCAATGCGTGGGGAATATTCGTGATAATGCATGTTCTAAAGTACTCTGAGAACCATGGGATAATTTCATCTGATTGTAAAAATGGGCAGTGGGGAAACTACAAAGACAGGCTTCAGAGCACTTTGGCTAAAGGGTTCCGCGATGAAGTAAAAAGAGAAGTTGATCAGATGGAGAAAAAGGAATCAGATAAAAAGAGAATTATTGCAGATAGAAAGGAAGAGATGGCAGCGGAGAGACTAAGGGAATTGGAGATTTTGTGGGGTCTTGATTGAAATGTTGAAATTGCTAGAGGAACTGGATTCTAAAGCACTGGAACAAATAATTGGTAAAACCAATATTAGGAAAATAAAGGATCTTCTATCAGATACAGATAGAACCCCAAATTTAGCTGAAATTACATTGGCGTTTTTTGGAGAAAATATACTCGACAATAGTAGCATTCGGATTGAAGCCATAAAGACACTACCGAATGATATTATTCAAGATTTGAGTTTGAAATATTGTGGGAAAATATTCCCTTCTGCTCATGCTGCTGCCATCCAGTTAGCTGGAAGAGCTTGGTCAGCTCATAGTCCTTTCGCCATTGATCTGATTGAAACTTTAGGGGTAGGAAAGGAATACCTACCAAATAAACAATATAAGCTCAACACACTGGAGGTGATTGAGCCAATTGGGACGTACTACCCTTTATTTGATTATCAAGCTCAAGTTAAAGATTTCATTATTAAAGAATTAATCAATAGGCAACGCAGATTCATTGTACAAATGCCAACAGGGTCGGGGAAAACGAAGACAGCTGTGGAGTCACTACTCGAATATAACCAAAAGTTCCCGATGTTTGATAAAGGAAAATCAGTATTATGGGTTGCCCATACCGAAGAGTTGTGTGAGCAGGCAATTGAAACCGTTTCAAAAATATGGAGACAGACACAAAAAGAAGAGTTGAGAATAGTCCGTTATTATGCGGGTCATGATCCAGTAGTTGAGGAATTGTTTGGAAGCTTTATTTTTTCATCGTACCAAAAACTATGCAGTAAAAACTCCAGTGATTATGTCAATGTGTTGAGCGAAAGCTGTGAAGTTATTGTTATCGATGAAGCACACAAGGCTCTTGCCAAGACGTATCGAGCGATGCTTGAAACGATTACTGAAAAAGAGGCAATACTGATTGGTCTCACGGCTACTCCAGGGAGGAGTGCTAAGGAGATATTACCTAATTCTGAGTTCTCTCTTATGTTCAATAGGAAAATCATTACTCCAGTGTTTGATAAGAACCCAATTTTGGCACTTAGAGAAATGAATGTCCTTTCTAAGTTAGAGCATATTGTTCTTGAATCAAATGCACAGCTTTATTCACCAGAACAAAAAATAGATGATGAAGAGGTAGATTACTCACAAAGTCAACTTCGATCACTCTGGTTGAATTCAGAGCGAAACAAACTGATCATTGAGACTATCAAGAATGAAGTGAATTCAGGTCATCCTTGTCTGGTATTTACTTGTTCTGTTGAGCATAATGTGATTCTTTCATCTGTTCTCAATTACTACGGGATACAATCCAATTTTGTTGATTCAAACCAAAAGAAAACTCATCGACGAAACATTATCAGAGATTTCAAAGATGAGAAATTTGATGTGTTGTTGAATTTTGGTGTGCTAACTACAGGCTTTGATGCGCCCCGGATAAAAACAGTGATAATCACCAGGCCTACCACTTCCATAGTGTTGTACAGCCAAATGATTGGGAGAGGCCTAAGAGGCAAACGAATGGGTGGGAACGAAACCTGCAGAATAATTGACATTAGGGACAACCTTGAAGATTTTGGTCCAATTGAAGACATCTATGATTTCTTTAACGGATATTGGGAGTAGGAGTGAGTTACAATCTAAATTTTCATCAGACATTTAAGCCGGAAAGCGAGTACATTTCACGTTTGCTATCTATTGGTGAGCTCTCAGCGACAAAAGAGGAGCTATCTCATAGATTTGGAATACCTACTGGGAAAAGTTCTGGTAAGGTTGAAGTGTCGCTGTTATATGCGCAAGCAGCGAGGTTAATCAACTTTTCCAAGGAGAGTGGAGTCTATCATATTTGCAGGACAGCGCTTGGGTCGAAGCTTTATGATATCGATAGCTACTTTGAGAACCAAACCACAAAACTACTTTTCCATTTCATGTATTGCTCCATTCAGACCGAATTAGTGCTCTGGAGGGCGTTGTTTATAGATTATCGTGCCATTTCACCCACATTGGATATTCAAGATTTTCAGGATTTTGCCTCTCGAAAATTTCAGGCGCACAATGTAAAAACCGCTCCTTTGATTGGGACATATATTTCAGAAGACCCTTTGGTGGGTTTGGATCTACTCATCAGAATTGATTCAAACACTTGTCAATTTGGCAATGTGGACATTCTAACAAGTTCGGTAGAGTACTACGCTTTATTTGTATTCTTCGAGTTATTGGCTATTGATCCGTCCAGGGAGGAATTTACACTTTCTGAGTTGATTGACAATGGGTTTAACAGAATATTTGGATGGGATAAAACTCAGATGCGAGAAGTGCTCGAATTAATAGAACGTGAAGGTTTTGCAATTCTTAATAAACAATTTGATGATTATCATATTCGAATGAACACAAGTATTGATCATCTAATTGATATCCTTAATTGAATGAGGTGAAGAATGAAATTCAAAGATGTTGTCAGATTCAGAAATGATCTCTTCTTTAACGGATCTGTTGAGATTGATTGCATTTACGATGATCGTGATTTGGCAACAAGAGCCGCTGGCAGTTATGTATTTCATTCAAAGAGAGCTTTTACTAAATCAGATGATGGTAAAATTGACACTATTCAATTGGTAACAGAGGTCTTTAATCGAGCGTATTCAAAAGATGAAGATAATCCGTTTATTACTGTCATAGCGGGGTATGGATCAGGTAAATCACACCTTTGTACCGCAGTAGCCTCTTTGTTCGCAAATAATAAACGCTTCTTAGATAACGAAAAAACACTTCAAAATATAAAGAGTATTGAGCCTGATGCGCATGATAACCTTGTCTCATATCTAACCAAGCCTAACATTGTGTTTTCGATCAACGGAATGAATAATAGCGATTTGACGATGCTATTATATGGACAAATTAAGAAATATCTTCAAATTTCAGATGTTTCAATTCCCTTGTTTACTGATATTGAAGAGGTATACAACAAAGCAAAGCTTTTTGTGAAAAACAACTATGATAACAAGAATTTTCAGGAAAATTTACTACGACTGATCAAGCAAGATGAATATAAATCTATCTCTCCTTCAAGGTCATATTTAAGTGAAAAAATAAGTGAAGATAGAGTATTCAGTCTTGTTAATCAAATTTCTGTAGAGACGACTGGCAATAGATATCAGATAGAGAATTTTCTTAACCCTTCGCTAATCATCGGTGAAGTGTGCGAGAAATTATGTGGGGAAGGTAAACCCTTCGATAAAGTCATTGTCATTTTTGATGAATTGGGCAGATATATAGAGTGGATTGGAGAGAAAAAGGGGATTGATCCTTCCAGTATGCAGCAATTATATGAAGGTGTGAAAAACAGTAAAGGAAAAGCTGTTTTTCTATCTTTCATACAGTTCCCCCTTACTACGTATTTTAACCATTTGGACCCGATCCGATATGCTGTCGTTTCTAGGTATGTTGATAGGTTCAAGAGTGCAAGAAACTTATATCTTTCGACGCTTTTAGAAACAGTGTTCGCAAACCTAGTGGAGGTGATAGACGGCAAGTATTTCAAAGATTACAGCAATATACAGGCTGACTTGCTTCGTTGGAATCCAGCTCTGAACAACAGTTTTGTATGGACTGACGCCGCTTATTATACAAACACTATCTGTAATAAACTCCGGGTATTTCATCCCCTTACTATAGCGCTGTTGGCTAAATTATCTGATTATACACAAAAAAGAGGCCCTCTCGCTATTTTAAAGGAACTACTAGATGAGTATAAGAATGCACAAGTTGAAGTAATTAATTCCATTGCTCCTGTGAGTGTTTTGAACACTACTTTTAAAGAAGATATTTTAAGGATGGAGCAATCAGGGTTGCTGAAAGGACGTACTGTCAGCATTTATGATGAATTAGTGAATAGGCCTGATGTATCACCTCACTTAGGTGCAGAAGATAAATTGTTTCTTCAGGCAATCCTAGTCATCAATCTACTTGAACTGAAGCCAAACTCAAGAGAAGATTATTTCATACTTCTACAACATATTACGGGTCTCGATAGTGAGACTCTAAATAAATCAGCAGATTCTCTTGAGCTCAATTTAGGTGTGATCAGATATGATACGGGGGTATATTACCACCATATTGTCTTAGATTCTGTAGGGCAGAAGGATTTTGATTCGTTCTTCATAAGGAAAAGGAACACTATCAAAAACAGCCAAGCCTATTACAAGGACGATGTTCTAAGCGCGAAGATCCGACTTATATATAAAGATGAATTAACTCCGTTTAAGACAGCTCTGTACAAAGAAATCACCACCCTGGAATGGGAATTCCCTCAAGAAATCATCGACATAAGGAGCAATGTAAAGAGAAATATCGGTGAACTAATTAGAGAGCAACAAGAAACTATAGAGCCAAACAAACCACGTGGCGCGATGGTGTGGGTATATGTGAATGATATGCTGATTGAAGATATAGATTCAGTGTTAAACTCTTTGCTTTCTATCGCCAAGGAAATGGATCTTGAAAATACATTGATACAAATAGGTGTTCTGTTTGATCAACAAGGACAATTGCTCGATCATATTTTGGACCGTGATACTATCGTAGATTTTACAGGGGCTGAGAGAGAGAAATTCCAAGCCTTTGTCTCTGTCAAAGAACAAAAAATTAACCTCGAACTTAAAGACACATTCCTGAATTTGCAGAAAAACGCTTATTTCGTGATTGATGAAAAGCTTGAGAAGATTACCGGAAACTATCGAATAATAATGAACCAGAAGGTGGAGCAGTTATATACCCATTTCGTGCCATTTGCGTTTGATGGGTTCAGAGTACTGAATTATCATAATGGAAGAAATGAAATCATTCAGATCATTAAAACATTTGCTCAACAAAATCTCTCATTAAGAGTTTTTGAAGCTGGCCTACCAGCTAAAACCTTCAATAGATTTAATGGGGTTTTTGGAGACTACGGTTGGCAAGGTTTTGAAGACAATGATTTAGTCAATCCGAAGGATCCAAGAGCTTATCGAGTGTTTGATTTAATTGACACATCGCTGTCAAGCATTAATGATGAAAACCCTCTGGAGCTGATTACAATCTTTGATACAATTATTGGCTCTCCCTATGGATTGAATATCTATGTAGCCATGTTGATGTTTGTTTATGCTGCTTCAATGCATAGGGATCATCTTATTTTTAATGTAGATGAAAAGGATATGAATTTTGGAGAGTGGATTCTTCATGTTAACGACAATGACATAAATAGAAAACTGGTAAAATCTACTGTAATTAAATATTTCGATATTAGGAAAAGAGAAGAATCCGTAAGTAGGGCTTTACAGAAAGTATTAGACGAGCAGTCAATTGTAGGTTTGGAGAGTTTGGAAAAGAGCATTGGGTATCTCTTGGAAGAAACCTTTTCAAATACTGAATTGAATAGCAAGGTGCTGCTTGCAAGAGATAAGCTTGCAAAAGCAAAGGCACTGAGAGAAACCTATGAAATCGTCAAAGGAATTATTGATAAATTCTGGGGATTTATAAACGATCCTGAAGACGGAATACCTGATATTCTCAAAGGCTTTGATGGGTTAAAGGATGCTTGGGAAAATCTCACAAACGAAGTAAAAATTGGATTATTGAAATTTCCATATGACTGGAAATGTGAATATGAGAATGTTGTTCATGAATCCGCAAGATATATTGATAAGAATTTTAAAGAATGGTTTTCGAGAAACCAAGTTCCTAGAGACCACAATGTTGATTCATATATAGCATTCAATAAAAAGTTGGTTAAGGGGTTATATGCGTTCGGATTATCTGATCATGCACAAAGTGTAAATGAAAATATAAGGGATATCACTAGGGATTTTAATCTTACAACTCAAATCAACAATAGGATTGCAGAACTCGCAGGTCAGAATTTAGCGAGAACATTTGAGGAGTGTACTGATTTTAGAGAGAAAGTGGATCTACTGAGACAGGAGATCGATGTATATGATCTTAAAATCAGGCATAAAAAGGAATATTTCAAGACTCTTGATTTCCTGAATAGTCGTATTGATGAACAGGTAAATAAATTGAACGATGAAATTGCGTCCATTTGGGATTTCCTTGCTGATGAAGAGATTGAAACGATGGTGGAGTTGGATAGTTTCATTAGTCGTCTTAGCGATTTACTTGAAAGGATTGGGGTGAATCATTCTGATTATGTAAATCTTCATGAGATTCTTGAAAATGCCAATTCAATTAAGATTGATTTGCTAGAGATCGAGCACGCACACACAGACCGAATGGATGTGAAGAGGAAAATGGAACAAGCACGGGAACGGTTCAATGACAATATTGAGGAAGATCCCGAATCTCTTTGTTGCAAAGCTTTGTTTGATAATCACGAGGCTGGACTATATAGAAAAATCGAAGACAGGACAAAAACATGGATGAGTAGGCTTCCTGCAGTGGATTCGCTCCTTAAGAAGAGTGACATAGAGTTGGAGAAAACTCTGGCCTATGTGAATGAATACCCATCATTCTTAAGTGAGCAAGAAGTAGAAGTGGTGAAGAATGTCAAATTCAATGTGCTTCGACAGCTCGATGGTCACATGAAAGCCGAGATTGTGAGCTTGTTTGACAACATAGCTACGCGGGAAAAGAAAGTTGAGGTGATAGAAGAGCTGCAATTAAGGATCTAGGTGCTATAAGTGACAAATAGCACACCCCTCTGCTTCTTCCATATCTTGGATTTGGTAGCGGGTGGGGAGATTCTCGATGTCTGTTAGCGTCTTGCCTTCACACCAGGTATATTTGTGGGATCCACTGGTCTTCTCATACTGCTTTGCTTTTTCAAAAAGATCGGGATGGCGCTCTTTCAGTCCTTGCCACTCTCCAATCTGCTGGTAGAAACAGAAGTAGCAGCCAGAACGAGAGCGCCACTCATAGTAAGAGGGTAGACCGAGGCCTGATCGCTCCAAAATCTCCTTGACGTCCTGGAGGATGATGCCGTCGTCTTTGAATGGATACACCGGGATGATGTTCGGCTTGTCCGAGAGCTTCGGAGGCTTTTTGTTCGGCACATATCCTTGACGGTCTTCATCTCCACGGATGCCTATATAGCTGTAGGCTTTGCCTGAACCGATGTAGTGCTCAAATGGTTTGATCTTCAGGTTGATGGTGCACCATCGTGCTTGAGGGCTTGGGAGAAACCCTCCGAAGAGCTCTTCAAGGTAGAAGTCAAACACGTTTCTTCCTGGCTTTCTCTTCACATGCAAGTAATCGAGCATATTGATTCGAGCTATCTTCTTTCCGAGAAGTGCCTCCAGTTTTTCAAGGAATTCATATGTTTCTTCTAACTCACACTGAGTATCGGAGAAGACATATTCTACAGGAATCTGGGGGTACTTCTGCCGAAGATAGATTGCCATTGCAGCAGAATCCTTTCCTCCGGAAACCGGCACAATGTGCCTGACAGAAGGATCATGAATATCTTGAAGGGCTTCCTGTAATGTTGCCATGTGTACGTCCTCTTACTTTTCTAGAATCAGATTCTTCACGTAAGACACTGCGTCTTGTCGTCCCACTAACGATTCCAATTTCTTATAGAGGTTGTCAATTCTAGCACAGAGCAAATCGGCTGCCACCTTTCCTTCAGCATCACTGTTGACTGCAGCACTCAGAGCATCATTTTCTATCCTGTGAATGAGGCTCTTGAACTCGCGGTCAAACAACGTAATGGTACTGTCATCCCACCTATCTGTTCTCTTTCCTATCAGAAGACTAGAGAGTGAATCAATGAGTACGGCATCGGTATCATACGGGAAGGAGAATCTTTCGATGATGGCTCGAGCAAGATCATCTTGTATTATCTGATTTAAGCCTTTTGGGAGGAGAGACACCCATGTGTTTCCAGCATCCCGAACAGAATACTCATCACCGACTTGTAGCGTGGAAAGAATTGTGCGGGAAGCAGCAGCATGATATTGATGAACGATATTCTCAAGCTCCTTCTTCCAATTCCGGATATTGGCAACAAGTTTTTCCCAGTTGTCCTCAGACAACCCGTAGGCATAGAAGAAGTCTTGTAGATAGAGTTGAGCCGGGTTGTTGCTACGAGAAATGAGCTGTTGAAACTTCAGCACAGGTTTTGAGAATTTCCTGCTTTTAAGTGCCGCCGGGGGAAGGGCAGCCTTCCATGCTTCTATAGCGTCATAACAACGACGAACAGGATCGGTCTCCATCCCGATTGATTCAAAATCGTTGTCAAAGATATTTATCAAATTGTGTAGGTACTGTTGTTGGTTGTTCGAGAGTTTGACAACGACCATTGAGTATTGCAGAGGATTCTTATAGATATCTTCAACCGTTGAGGGTTTGATATCTTGGATGTACTCTCCGCTTGGGCCGGTGATCGTGAGCGCGGAGGGAAATGCTCTAAACCCTATTGCAGTAAAAATGGGAAGCAGGCCTTCGCGGATGCCTAATGGTGAAGCTGTCAGTTCATCATATAAGTCCTTGAAGGATTTGGGAGACTCAGAAGGGTGTGCGAAAAAGGCTTCGAGCCTGAGCCAGAAATTACGTAGGTTGTCATCAGAGATCTCGTCGGCTTTGGCGAATGCCCAATGCGTTTCGTTTTGTTTTCGATAGAGACCTGTCTGTTTCAGGAGCGTGTCGAGCATCGATTTGTCAGGGCGGTTCCCTTCGAGGCCCAAATCTTCGCTTCCATATCTGTCAAGAATGCCAAGAATGAACTTCTTCCTCGCATTTACGATTATGCGGCTCGGGAAGCGTTTGTTGATGAGCTCATTATTAAAGGCGGGTGTGTCGGGAAACATTTCAAACATGTTCTTTGAGAGAAGTTGCCGTAATGCATGTTTGGTGTTGATGTTTTCCACTGAGATACCATTACAGATGACCTCTGGCCCATTGCTTGATGGCATGAACAGCTTGTCGATGATTCTCATAAGGTAGGTTTGGGCATCATCGAGCATGAGGTTGAGTTCTGGTTTTACAAGCGGATCCTCTGCGATGAGAGAAGAGTCCTCTAAGAGGATCTCGATGGCTTGTGCTTCAAGAGCCACTTTGAACAAATCTTCAATCTTCCTTGGAAGGAGTGCTACGATCCTAGGATCGTTCAAATAGGTTTTGATGTACTCATTCGCTTGACCGATGATATCTTCAGATTCGGGGATGACATACAGGATGACGCCATCAGCAGGGTAGTCAGCAACCAACTCGATTGGAGCACGCCACGCTTGGAGATCTCTGAAAGACACCCCTTGCCCGCGATAGTAGCGGGTCATGTTCTTTTTGATGTTATACTCAATGGGCCTCCAACCCTCCAACGGAAGATATTGGTTTATATAGCCTGTGAGATTGAAAGCGTGATAGATTTCGGTGATTTTTGCTTCAACCTTTCCTCGAAGATCGATGTCATTGCCATGCCACAGCACAATCGAATTTGAGTTTTTCCTTGGGAGTATCAACTTCCCGGCAATCAGTTTCTTGATCTCCGTTTTGATAGTCTGGTCAGAGGAATAGTTTTTAGCGAGCAATGCCAAAATTTCTTTGCTGACTCGGTTTCGTTCGCCGCTCAGCCCCAAGGAGAAGAGGCTGAGTGTTTTGATGAGACGTTCTTGTACGGCATTCTCTGCCTTTATGAGGGCATTTTGAGTCTCCAACCAATGGCGGAAGGTCCCACCGAGGGTAGTATCCCCTCGCATGAGGTCTGAGAAGTAGTCGAAGACTTCAGCCGGTGTCACCATCGTTTCAGCAGGCAGTGAGAAGAGGAATGAAAAGAGGGTCCGTTCATTCTGGGCAACACGAGAAGAGATGAGCGGAAGGATATGCAATGCTGCAGGGAGTACCGGGTAGGAGTCTATGATCAACTGATGGGTTTCTGATTCTGACAGATCAGCAAAGAGCCCACTGTCTTGCATGTCTGTTAGAATATCACTTAATACCTTTGCGCTGGGTTTTTCTGTGGGAAACAATGAAGCCAAGACCCGTGATGCAAGGAGGGTGATCTCTTTACTGTCATCAATATATTGGACTGTTTCAAATCGTGCTTCTATCTTTTTCCACTCATCGATAATGGTGCGTGGCACATTGGCGGCATAGCGCATCAAACTCTGGTGGAGGAATAAGACGATTGAAATGGCTAGCTTCTTTGATCGGGTTGCAAATTCCGACAAGGTCTGCAACTCATTCATGCGTTGCGCATCCCCCCGAATCACCAACTCTTCAAGGTGTCTACCAAATTCATCCCAGATGATGTCGAGATGATCGATGAGTTCACCACCGAACGACGTCCTGATCATGGACAGCACATTGAGCAAATCATCGAGCGTATCCACTGAGAAATCTGATACAAATTGAAGAATGGAGGGTTCCTCGATTCGAATGAGGCTGTCTTTGATCCCCTTGAAAATTGCTTGTGGGAGATGTTCAACGAACCCATTGAGGGGAACGGCGATACCTTTCAGCCCATTCTTCCTTCTCTCCCTGATGATGCTATAGCACTCCTTATCAATCGGCTTCAAGCGGTTGACCACGGGTGCCAAAACAGTATTTGCATGCGGTTTATTCTCGATGACATGCATATAGAAAGAGCCGAGAAGCGATTTTCCGGATCCGTATGGTGCTACAACAAAGCAACTGGTCGAAGTGTTGCCAACCAACAGTTTTTTAAGAAGTTGAATGCTCTTTGTGGTTGGAAAATAATATGTAATTCGTTCCGGATAGTCAGCATCAAACGAGATGTTGATTGATCGCAATAGCTGGTTCTCAGTCAGAGCCTGAGTGGCTGATGTTTTGTTCATGCCAATTCCTCATACATCTTGGAGAGCAATACAGTATTCCCCGGGTTGGTGTATACGATCTGACGATCGCCCGCGAGGCTTTGAATTGAGTAATTATATGGTTTTCTCAAGGCACCTTGACTTTCCATAGCCAGGTCAAACAGGCCTTCTGATGTAAGGCAAAGGGCCTGCAACGGTCCGGATCTCTCTTTGCTCAACCACGTGAGAGTGGCGTCATAAGATTTCTTCTCATCACCCAATAATAGATTCAAGGTATAGAGAAAGATTTCAGGTCTCAAACGTCGACTTCGGCGATTGAGCTCATATGTTCCACTCTTTTTCTGGTGCGTCATGAGCTGCAATTCCACAAATGGACAGACATATTCCTCCTCAGGGTCCTTGACTCCCCGAGGGATGGTTTGAGCATAAGTATTCAGGAAACAGGAGACATCGCGGTCTAGTGTGTTCTGGGAAGGGGCTCTCCCTGTCTGAGCCTCCTCCTTTGACAACAGCTTATGAATGATCTTCAATTTATCAAATTTTAAATCAGTGAATTCGTTGAAAAACCAATCCCACGTAGCGGCATACTCTGGATTTCGTACCATGTTGATATGCAGCAACCACCAAGACTCTTCCAATGTCATGTATGGGTCGTACTTGTGGATGAGTAATCCAAGATCAGTTAAATTATATTTTTTCTTTTCTTCCCGTGCCTCTTGAAGAGGAATTTTAGTTACTAGCTTGGTTGCAAGAAGCCAGTGCTCGATGGACTTCCCCATATTGACACCAACGCCAAGCGCATTAGCCAATTCTACTTTATCAAAGAATACCTTTGGCTCGTCTTGTAGCAAGGTCAATGCTTTAGAAAGCCATCCCTCTCGAATTGTGAAAGTCTCATGCCCGCCATATCTCATTGGTTATAGCCCACCCTTAAAAATGTGTTGAATGTGACGATATAGTGCAGTTATTTTTTTCGTAGCTTCAAAGATCTCTTCTTCTGAATTTTGTTCAGAAAAGCTGAATCGGATTGAGTTGAACGCTTCATCAAATGAAAGACCCATCGCTACCAATGTCTTGGAGGGCTCCGGATTCTGCGCTGTGCACGCTGATGTTTGGGAGCAGATGATATCTTCGTTCAACAGGTTGAGAAACAGTGCTTTTCCATCGATGTCGAGGAATTGGACGTTGGAGGTGTTGCCCACTCTCGGCGATTCGATTCCATTGATCTTGATCATATTGTGGTGATCAGCCAAGGTTGTTTCGAATAGATCTCGAAGATGTTTCGTGTATTGCAAGGTTTCATGTAGAGCTTCTTGTTTATACTTTGCCGCAACCCCCATACCGAGTATCCCGAGGACGTTATGAGTGCCGCCACGTTTGCCGTACTCTTGGTTGCCTCCAGGTATCAGAGGATAGACCTCGTCAATTGATCCTCCTACCCACAGGGCACCCACTCCCTTCGGCCCATGGAACTTGTGTGCGGTAAACGAGAAATAATCACATCCGAGGCTCTCAACCTGAACAGGCATTTTTCCTACCGCTTGCGCACCATCACAATGGAATTTCGCGCCATGAGTGTGAGCAAGCTGTTGGATTTGCTCGATTGGCTGAATGACCCCTGTTTCATTGTTCACCAGTTGCACCACGACAAGCGCGGTATGGTCATCAATGAGAGTAGCTGCGTGTTCGATGTCAATTATGCCAGAGGGTAGGGTCCTGATAAATTCTATGCAATACCCTTGCACCGACAGCATCTCAAGGAGATTGGATATGGAAGCATGCTCAATCTCACTACAGATAATTTTCTTTCTTTTACTGCCAAGGACGGAAGAGAGGATCCCGATTGCATTAGATTCTGATCCAGAGGAAGTGAAAATAAGTTTCCCAGATGAGGAACCCAATAGATCTGCTACATGGAACCTGCTTTCTTCTATGACTTCTTTTGCGTGTCTGTTGATCCTGCCCAGGGCCTCAGGATTGCCAAGATTTGAGTCAAGGGCGTTACTGAGAGCTTTTTTTACTTCAGGTAACATTTGTGTAGTGCTATTGTTATCAAAATATGTCATAGTAGCTTTGTTAAGAGTATAGAATAGTTTTACTGGAATGTAAAACATATTGCATCCAGCAAAACCTGAGAATTTACCTTAAATCTACTCGATATTTATACATCTCATTACATAATATGGATTTGTTTAGCATTTCTTGCCTTGTCATTCATTCCCTCCTTTTGGGGTGCTGTCCGAATTATTTCTTTCATTGGATATATGATGAATCCAATCCAACAATTTATTTGAAATGTTGTCTTCATCCATATAGGGGAAAGGGGCTTGGTTTTGCTTCAGAAGACTGCTCTATCACAAAAGTGTTGGAGATGTGTCTCACAACGAATAAAACTGTGCCATACTGAAGCTACTGGGCAGGCTGGCTCTGCAGCACACAGGGCAAAGAGGAGAGCGCTGAGTATGCGTTTGGTACTGAAGAGAGTGGGGAACATCAAGGAAGCGATGATTTGCATCGACAGCGTCACCACGCTCGCAGGACCGAACAACACCGGCAAGACCACTGTCGCCAAAGCGCTTGATGCACTGATTGTGCCGATGATTAACCTTGAGGCCCTCGTGTATGAGAGGCGTACGCAGGGTCTGACCTTTTGTCTTGGAGATTGGTCAAACGAGGTATTCTGAGGCTTCGTCTTTTCTACTCAAAAGAATCCTTAGATGTGTATGCCAAGGAGCGATCCTCCCTGATCGCCTTGTTGCATGCCCATCTGAGCGAGTACTATGAGGAGCTGGGAGGCTTGGCTGATGACCTACTATGATGAGCATGCTGATGCATATATCCAAGGAACTGTCTCGGTGGATATGAAGGCGCAGTAC
>Ga0208694_1002907_pt1 | contig 17237 bp, 20 predicted proteins | sample AD_UKC078_MetaG_FD_184442 | JGI IMG/M metagenome (GOLD analysis project Ga0208694, IMG submission 184442) | Active sludge microbial communities of municipal wastewater-treating anaerobic digesters from USA - AD_UKC078_MetaG (SPAdes) (version 2) | ecosystem: Engineered > Bioreactor > Anaerobic >...
TTTAGAATAGGTGCTTTTAAACGAAATGCTGACTTTTGTGTTTACAACCCTTTTAATATTCAGCTTTCTGATGAACCTTTACAATTAAGCGAAATTACCTTAGAAAATAATTCGTTTTTAGAAAAAGTAAAATCTTATACTTGGTCGTGTAATTGCAAATTCTTTTTTATTATTAATATAAACAACGTTATAATCGGAAACACACAAAACAATGAAGCGTTTTTAAGCCATAATTTGTCAAAAGAAGTTTTTCAAGAATATCTAAATGCTTTTAAAAATTAACTATATTTGTAAAAAAATAAGTATGTCAAAAGAAACAAAAAATAAAATATCTGATTTAATACCAGACGACCGTAATTTTAATGTGGGGAGTGAATTCGGCAACAGCTTAATCGAAAAGTCTTTGCGAAAGTTCGGAGCGGGCAGGTCTATTTTAATTGATAAAAACAATAAGATTATCGCAGGTAATAAAACAGTTGAAAATTCAGCAGCTATTGGACTTGAGGACGTTCTTATAGTCGAAAGCGATGGAACTAAACTAATCGCAGTCAAGCGAACCGATATTGATTTAAACACAAAGAGAGGGCGTGAAATGGCTCTTGCTGATAATGCAAGTGCTAAGGCAAACATAACGTGGGACTTTGAAAATATAAATATTGAGTTTGACACTCAGGAATGTAAGGATTGGGGAGTTATTGATTTTACAGAAGCAGCAGAACCTGAAAGCGAACCCGAAAGCGAACCAGAAACAAAAGAAAGCTATAATTTTATTATCGAATGCAGTAATAAAGAAGAGTTTGAGAGTTTGCAAACAAAATTAAATACAGGTACAAAAAAATTAAGTTATAAAGAATTTTTACTTAAAGCAGCGATTTAAGTGTAAAAATATTACACTGTTTAATAAAAAAATATAAAAAATTTGTTTTATATAAAAAAAATATATATTTTTACTTTTTTTTAAAATAAAATGGAACAAAAAACATTAAAAACTCTCAGTTTGCGAATTAAAAGAGAGTTTCTTCACCAAATTGCAAATGGTGAGAAAAGGGAAGAGTTAAGAACCGTTTGCGAGCATTATTATCCGATGTTTGTCGAAAAAGATGACAAAGGTCAATTACAATACAAACATTACGATATAATCCACCTTTACGTGGGTAATAATAAAAATTCAGAATATTTAAAAGCTAAAATTATAAAAATTGGAGCTTTTGAATATAAATATAAAATCCCAAAAGGTAGAGTTAAGGGCGATAGGGATTTTTTCATCGAAATCGGTGAAATAATAGAAAAAAATTTTTAAAATTTTTTTTTTTACACTAATATTTAGTGTTTTTTTTAGTATATTTGTAAAATTATTAACTTAAATTTTAATAAAATGGCAGAAACAGGTTTAGGAAGTCCAGGAGCAAGATTAAGGTTGCCGCCTTTAGCACCGGCTCGTTAATCTATTACAGAGCGGATACCAAGTATTCGCTCTGTTTTTATTGAAAAATAAAAATGACAGGGAAAACAAACGAAATATTAAAAAATCTTAAACAACTTACCAGCTCAGTAATTTTATTTCATTCAGCAACTGGTAAGGATAGTATTGTTTTGTTGGATTTGTTAATAAAAAGAGGCTTTAAAGTTCAACCAGTTTTTATGTATTTGGTTAAGGGGCTTAGTTTTATTGAAAATTATATAACTTATGCGGAAAAAAAATACAATGTTAAATTTATTCAAGTGCCACATTACGCACTTTCTGCTTATATAAAAAATGGCACATTTGGAATTAAAAAAGACCCAAAACAAAAAATATTTAAACTTTCAGAAATAAACGACAGTGTTTGTCGCCAATTCAAAATTAAGTGGACTGTTACAGGCTTTAAAAAATTTGACAGCATGGAACGTAGGATTATGTTAAATGAATTAAAAGATAGCATTCAATATAAAACTTGTAAATGTTACCCTTTGGCTGATTGGACTAATAAAGAATGTTTATCTTATATAGAAAACAACAGACTTATAAGACCTATTTTAATGGGCAAAACAAATCAGAGAAGTACGGATATGCCACTAAATGATGATAATTTTTTAATTGACCTTAATAAACGATACCCGCAGGATATGAAAAAAATTATTACAATATTTCCAGAGGTAGAGGCATTATTATATTTAGCATATGAAAATGAAAAAGAAATATAATGAAAGTGAAACGGTTGTAATTGACCGTTATAAAATAAAGTTCGCAGCCTACAACCCTCGAACCGAATCACCAGAAGTTGTAGCTGAATTAAAGCGAAACTTTAAACGTGTCGGATTTTTAGGTGGGATAGTTTGGAATGAAATAACAGGCAACTTGATTTCAGGACATAAAAGAATGTCAGGATTAGATGTTATTAATGGTTATAAAGGCACTAAAGAAACAAGTTATAAGGTTAAAGTTGAAAAAGTTAAACTTGACTTAAAAACCGAAAAAGAACAAAATATATTTATGAACTCGGCAGACGCTCAAGCCAAGTTTGATAACTTTAAACTTGCCGACCTTTTAAATGATATAGATATATCTAATACAGGATTAAGTAGTGAAACATTAGAAATGATTTCATTTGAAGTGCCTGATTTCAATTATGGAGACAATACCGAAGCGAAAGAGGATTTTAAAAAATTATCCGATAGAGGACTTTCAGAAGAAGAACTTAAAGAAGCAAGGCGTAAAACAAGAGAAGCACGACAAGAAATACAAAATAAAAAAATAAATGAGTTTCATAAGCCTTATTTAATAGTTACTTTTAAAAATATAGAAGAAAAAATATATGTTTGCGAAGTTTTAGGCATACACCCAGAAGAGACCAAAATATCTGGTATAACAGCATTTAAAGACATTCTTTAAAGATTATGAAAACAAAAAAAGTTGTTAAAACAAAGGCGAAAAAGAACAAACCACACATACCTATTGACTGGAAGCAAGTTGAAAACCTCTTAATGGCTGGTTGTTTAGGCACAGAAGTCGCAGCAGCATTAGGAATACACCCAGATACTTTATATTTAAGAGTTGTATCAGAATTAAAATACGAATCATTTACGGCTTATTCGGCTGAATTTAAACAAAAGGGGGACAGCCTTTTAAAAGCTAAGCAATTTGAAAGTGCAATTAAAGATAAAAATATTCCGATGCAGATTTGGCTCGGCAAACAAAGGCTCGGGCAAAAAGACAAAACAGATTTAGAAGTTAATAGCGTTTCTAAAGTTCACATCGAAGTTCCTAAAAAACCCGATAATGACAATAACGTTTGACCCTTATTTTTTTACAAATGTATTTTACAAAATTTGGCAGTGCGATAAACGTTTTTGCATTAGTTACGGAGGAGCAGGCTCGGGCAAGTCATACGCGCAGGCACAAAAAGAAGTTATAAAATTAGTAAACGACAACAATAAGCACGATACATTGGTGGTAATGAAGACAGCCGCTACAATGTATGACACCGTTTATAATCAGTTAAAAACAGTTATTAGCAGCTTTTGTATAGAAGATAAATTTAAATTTTCTTATTCAAACGACAAAAGAGAAATTAAATTCTTACCGACTGGGGCAAGGTTTATATTTAAGGGATTAGATGACAGCGAAAAAATAAAGTCAATAGTAAATGTAAGGCGAGTATGGGGCGAAGAGGCAAGCTCCTTTGAGCGTAAGGACTTTATGGAACTAAACAGACGTGTAAGGGGTGTTTCTAATATTCAATTTTCTTATACATTCAACCCAGTCAGTCCTAAGTTGGCTATTAAGCAGCTATATATGGATACAAAGCTTAGCAATTGCGACATATTCAAATCGACGTATAGAGACAATCATTTTTTAGATGCTGAATATATTGCAGAATTACAAAGGCTTCATTTATTTGACCCTGACCAGGCAAGAATTTATGCAGAAGGTGAGTTTGGGATTGACAGGACAGGTTTTGAATATCATTCTCAGTTCAGATACGAAATACATACAAAAGAAAATATTAACTTTATTCCTGAGTTGCCAGTCTTTATATCATTTGACCAAAATGTTATCCCATATATTACAATGCTTTGTTTTCAAGTTATTAAAATAGAAAACAAATATCAAATACGATTATTTGATGAGTTATGTTTAAAAAACCCAAAAAACACAACTGAAGCATTATGTAAGGAATTTGAGTTAAAATATGGCAGTCATTTAACAAGCGGAGGTTTATATTATTACGGTGATGCTTCAGGCAGGCATAGAGATACACGAGGTATTGAAAATGATTATACTATTGTAGAAAGGGTTTTAAAGAAATATTTAAACAATAATTCAAACAGAGTACCACGAAGCAACCCGCCGCACAATAAGAGGCGACCCTTTATTAATAGGTTATTAGCTGGAATGTACCCTTTAGAATTGGTTATAAATAGAAAGTGTGTAAATGTAATTGAAGACTTAGAAACAGTAAAAGAAGCAGCAGACGGCACAATGCTAAAAGAAAAAACAAGAGAAAGCGGTGTAAGTTTCGAGAGCGTTGGTCATACATCTGATGCCTTGCATTATTTTTTGTGTTCGCATTTTAAAAATTATTATGAAAGTACCAAATAAATAAAAATGTTTTATATTTGTAAAAAATAAAATTATGAAATTAGAAAATACAGCCGAAAGAATTACAAAATTATGCGATGTCGTGCAGAACAATAAGAAGCACCAACATTATGCAAGAGTAGTTTCACTAGCAGATACTTATAAAACTTTCATAACAGGACAAGGGCTTGATGAAAAACTAAGGCGTTTACATACAAGAGAAAGTTTAGACCAGTTCCAAAATAGAATAAAAATAACTAACCACGTTGTAACTGCAATTACTTCAACACTTGCTTCACCGTCGCAGAAAATAGCACGTTCAACAGGCATAACAAAAATTTATGAAACACCAAACAAAGATAAATTTGATGAGGTTATGAGTAATTTTTATGCTGACCACGATATTGAATACTATATGACAAATAAAGTCATACCGAAGTATTACATCGATCCTAACAGTTGGCAAATTATTGAACATACGGGCACAGATGGAAGCAAATTAACACAACCTTATCCGTTTGAAGTGTCTTCAAAAGAGGCAGTTTATTTTGAAAAAACTAATAATAAATTAGATTTTATTATTGTTAAAAATGAAAAAACAATATCGATACCTACAAGCCAGATACTAACGGCACAATTACCAGAGGGTGCGAGCATTGAATATTCAGATAGTTACGAGCAGAAAACACAATACATTTATACGTTTTATGACCATTTTCAGGCAATAAAACTTGTTCAGGTATTTGATGTAAAAATTCAAAAAGATTTACAGTACTTAGAAATAGACGGCAATACATATATAAGATTAGGCGGCAATGTTTATTTACTTGAATTACCCGAACCTTACAACCTATCGCAAGTGCCTGCATTTGTCAATGGCTACAAGTTAGATGAAGTTACTAATGGCGAAACTTATGTCAATGTATGGCACGAATGCCTCCCATTGTTAGAGAAGTTAGTTAATGCAAACAGCGAATTAGATATTAGTAGTGTTTTACACGTCTTTCCACAAAAACTTACTTACTTACCACGTTGTAATTATGAAAGTTGTAATGGTGGATATTTAGCTGATAATTCAATTTGTCCGCAGTGTAAAGGGACAGGAGTTCAAAATATAGCTACAAGCGGACAAGATGCCATTACATTAGCAATGCCGACAAACAAAGAAGACTTATTCAACTTGCAAGAATTAGTAACTTATGTTACTTCAATGCCTATCGATTTAATAAAATGGCAAGCGGAATATATCGACAAAGTTACTGAATACTGTAAAAGAATAGCATTTAATTCTGATGTTTATTCTTATGCTGAAATTGCAAAGACGGCAACTGGTGAAAACATATCAATGCAAGCGATATACGACACTTTATACCCTATGGCTATTGCATGGGTAGATATGTGGTATAATTTCATTCAAACGTGTGCAGAGCTTACAGATATGTATAATGATAACTTTATTATTACTATTAACGTTTCTAAAGATTTCAAACTTGAAACAAAGGAACAGTTAATCGGAATGCTTAAAGCATTAAGAGACAGTAAAGCAAGCCCCGCAGCTATTTCAGAGATACAAAAAAGAATTATAAGCGTTATATTACAAGATGACAATGCAGCTTTGCAGAAGTATGAAGTAAAAGAACATTTTTTTCCTTTTTCTGATAAAACAGAAGAGGAGATAAGATTAATTACTTCCAGCCTTCCAATGACTAATGAAGAGAAAATATTATGGATGTTTTACGGCACTATTTGGGACAATTTAGAAATTAAATATCCGGACATTTATAATTTTGACTTCAAAAAAATTAAAGAGTTGCTAAATGAACAAATTAATGAGTATAAAACAAAATTAACTGTTACAACTCCACAAATTGATTTAACTTAAAATATTATGCCATTACCTGAGAAACTAAGCAAAGTTTTAAAAAAATACGATAATTATATAAATAGTACCATATCTGACTTTGATAAACAAATAATCAAAATGGAAGCTGAGCTTTACAACTCCATTGTTTCTGATTATTTATCAAAATTCAGGTATGATGCTAATGGCTTATTAATCGAAAACAATTATAATTATACTATTCTGAATGAGCTAAATTCGTTTATGGACGACTTTTATTATAATTTTCAAGAAAGCGAGTTTAAAGATTTGGCAAAAAGTTTTTTAAATTCAGTTACTTACTCAACTGAATATTACAAAGCAATGGGCATAAGTAACGATACTTTAGGCAGGATTACAAACAAATTAACTTACTTAAATGCACGTATCGGGATAGATTTACAGGGCAATATAATTAAAAGTGGTTACTTATTTAATTTAGCACAAACGCCGCAGGCAAGGCAGGGTTTAAGCCAGATTATAATTGAAAATATATCTAAAAAAGAACGTACAACTGAATTTTACAAGTCAGTTAAAGACTATATAAAAGGCAATAAAGATGTAGATGGAGCTTTAACAAGATATCTAAGGCAATACGTACACGATACAACTTGGCAGATTTCAAGAGCAATTGATAAGAATTTCGCAGAGGAGTTAAATTTCAATTATGCTTATTACGTAGGCACTGAAATAGACAAGACAAGGGATTTTTGTTCTGAGCGTATCGAATTATTGTTCACACGTGAACAAATAAAAGAATGGGAAAATGAAAGCTGGGCGGGCAAAATTGAGGGTGGCGATATATTTATAGATTTGGGTGGTTATAACTGCCGTCATAGGCTCGGGTGGGTCAGTGATGACATTGCAAAACAAGACATTGAAAAACAAAAAACAAAAAAATGATTTCAGTTATAATGCCAGTAAGGCTTACTTCTTATAAAACTCAAGCTAAAGAACCAATTGAAAAGTTTAAACGTGCCGTTTTATCGGTATTAAATCAAACGTACAAAGATTTTGAATTACTGATTATTTCAGATGGCTGTAATATTGTTGAGCAAAACAAAATCGACCACGACCATATAAAGTATTTCAGAATTGAACACTCAGGACAAGGCGAGGCGCGAAATAAAGGAATACAAGAGGCTAAAGGCGAAATTATAACTTACTTAGATGCTGACGACTGTTATGGTAAAAATCATTTGAAAGTCATAAATAAAGAGTTTACAGAAAATTTAGATTGGGTATATTTTAATGATTGGATTTTAAAAAATAACACTAACTTTGAAGAGCGATTCATAAATATTAGGAATGCAGGACAATGTGGCACTTCTAACATTGCACATAAAAATATCGGAGTTAAATGGCTTAAAAACACAAGGTACGGTTACGATGACTATTTTTTTATAAAAAGTTTAATGCAAAAGTCAGGGAAAAACAAAAGAATTATAACACCATTTTATTACGTAATGCACATTCCTAATAAATACGATATATGAAAATTAATATTATTACTCACTTTAATGGTGTCGGCTTAGAGCAGGACGCTAATATAATTAAAAGCATATTAGAGAGCAAAGGGCATATATGTAATTTTGTAGAATATAAACAAAATAAATGCACGCTTGCAGATAAAAATATATTTTTAGAGTTAATTAGAACCGACTTTTTCAAGTTTGCAAAAGAAAACATATTAATTCCTAATCCTGAATGGTTTTTCAGTGAATGGTTTTCAAAACTTAAAGATGTTAAAATACTTTGCAAAACTTATGATGCTTTAAATATCTTTAGCAAAATAAGCGATAACGTTCATTATATCGGATTTACAAGTCAAGATTGTTTTTTGTCTGATGTTAAAAAAGAAGACAGGTTTATACATATTGCAGGCAAGTCAAGTCATAAGAATACTGATGTAATTATAAAGGCTTGGCAAAGTGGCAAAATAAAAGATAAATTGATATTAATAAAACAAGACTACAAAGGCATTAACAACAATATTATACATTGCAGCAGAATGCCAAGAGAGGACTTATTAATATTAATGAACGCTTGTCAATATCACTTATGCCCTTCTGAATACGAAGGCTTCGGGCATTACATTAACGAGGCACGAAGCACAGGAGCATTAATTATAAGCACCGATGCAGCACCTATGAATGAGCTTGTAAAGAATGGCATATTAATTAAGCCAGACAGATTTTACAAGCATCATAGCGGCACAATGGCGAAAATTGATAATATTGACAAAATAATCGAAGCGACTGAAAAAGTTAAATTGTTATCGGAAAAAGAAAGCACAAAGACAAGACAAGATTATTTAACAGAAAAACAAAATTTCATTAACAACCTAATAAAACACTTCTAAATTATGAAAGTAAAATTAATCACATTAACAACTCCTGAAATTCAGGAATATGCTAATATTACTAATGAAAACAAAAATAAATATTGCATAAAAAACAATATAGAGTTCAAGCATTATCCTGACAAATTAGATGCAAGACCGCCCTCAATGTCTAAAATAATGGCAATATTTAAGAACTTGCATAGTTGCGATTACGTTGTTTGGCTTGATGCCGATGCTGTTATAACCGATATGAATTTTGATATTAAAAACGAACTCAAAAAACTTCCAGCAGATAAACATTTTTTCTTTGCTAAAGATTGGAACGGCATAAATGCGGGTGTTATAGTTGTTAGAGCAAGTATTGAAAGCAAGTTGTATCTGATTGAAATAATGCAAATGCTGCACGATTATATCGACCATCCCTGGTGGGAACAGGGAGCAATTCACGAACTATACAAGACAAATAAAGGATTTGCAGATATGGTTGGCGAATTAGATAAATCAATTTGGAATTGCTACACTAACGAAGGCGGTGCAAAATTCATACTTCACTTGGCAAGTATATCACATAAAGAGAGAGTAAGAGTTTTTAACGAGCCAGAAACTTGGAGTAAAATATAATGAAATATATTTTTGGCAATAACCCGCTTCTAACTATTGATTTTGTAAAGTCTTTGAAAATTAAAGAAACTGACACGATAATAATTTGCAACCCTTATAATTATGGTTTTGGTTATAAAATTTTTAAGTGGATTTGCTCAAATATTAAAGTAAAAGAAAAAATTTGTTTTATTCGTAATTTTACAACCCAACTAAATAACACTAAAGATAAAACTAAGTTAATTAACGATATTAAAATACTGAATTTTGATAAGATTTATTTTGTATTAGACAACTTTCACGATTTAACAATTCAAGATGCCTCTTTAATTTCAAACGAAATAAGAGTTGAAATGAGTAGGAATAGACATTATATAGGCAACTTATACCCATCGACTGGATATGTGGCAGCAGATATATATAAAGAAGCTATTTGTATCGGATTTCAAGCAGATGGCAATCATAGTGGCAATATATTTCACGGTTTCGAGTGGGAGTGGAAGCAATTAGAAAGTAGAATTATTAAAATTCCTGAATTATGAATATAGTAGTCATACCTTGCTTTGACCGACCTGAATTTTTGCAGGTAACTTTAGAGCTTATAACTAAAGCGGACAACTACAAAGATTATTTGTATTTATTTCAATGCGATTACGGTTTTGATTTAAAAAACCTCGAAGTAATTGATAATTTTGATGCTATTAAAGTAATTAACAGAACTAAGTTTACAGGCTACAGAGAGGGCAAACAAAGTTATAACGTTTTAAGCGGATTAATTACGGCAGCACAACACACAAAAGAATTAGTTTTCTTAATTGAGGATGATGTTTTTATTGGAAAAGATTATTTTACATTTCACGAAGACCTGCATAAAATAGAAAAAGACATATTTTGCTCTATTTTAGCTAAAAATCATAATATGTCAAATGATTACGAAACATTAAATAAAGAAAATTACTATTATTTAAGCTCCGAAAATCATTATCAAGGCATAGGCACAACTTTTAAAAAAGACATAATCAAAAAATACATTCAGAAACATTTTAACATTGAATATTTTAAAAATGTTACTCTATATTGCAAAAAGAACTTTAAAGGTTTAGGCAACTGGGGAATGGAGCAAGATGGATTAATACGAAGAATATTGACAGTATCAGAATTAAAAACTGCATTTGCTCACGTTCCGCGTTGTTATCACGCCGGTTGGTATTCATATCACAGGGGCAAGAAGTTGAAAATGACTTTTGATAAAAAGGTAAACGAAATTAAAAATATAGCCTTTAATAAAGAAAAAATGAGGCAAATTAACAATTACTTCGAGCATTATATTAATGATAGCGAACCTTGCAATTTGATTACAAAACACACTGAATTAAAAGAATACACAAAAAAGTTATCAACAATTTAGTTTAATTTTTTATTTTATTTGTATTTTTGTTAAAAATTAATTAAAGATGCCAAAACAAAATAAGTTTCAAATTGATATGCCGACAATGTATAAGGCTGATTTGTTTGAAAAATTATTAATAGGCTGGGTCATCGGACAAAGGTCAGCATTACAGGGAGTATCAGAGAGAGAGAGTGTAAAGAATTTTTTAAACCATTTTAACCTAAATGAAGACGACATTAATTATGAAACTGTTTTACAAAAATACTGGCGACTTAAAAGTGTATTATACGAAGCAATAGAAAACAAATAAAAACATAAAAACAAGTTATGAAAGTAATAAAAAATATAAAGGGTGTTGATTATATCATGAACATTCCTGACCACCGATGGGTGGAGATGCAAAAAAGTGGATTAACTAAAGATATGAGACCCGCCGATGCAGATGCCGTTACAACTAATCTACATATTAATCAAGATGTAAACAATGAAATTCAAGACCTTTTAAAAAAAAACAAGGAAAAGTTGGCATTAAAAGAGGTTGCGATTGTGAAAAAGGTTGAAACAAAACAACCAGAACCAGAACCAACTCCTGAACCAATACTTAAAACCGAAACAGCAAAAGAAGTAAAGAAAGTTGTTAAAAAAACAACAAAAAAACCAGCTCCAAAAAAAAGGAAGTTAAAAAATGATAGTAAAGAATAAAAAAACAGGCATTGAATACGAAATAAGCCTATCAGATTACGATAAAGCAAAAGAAACAGGCAAGGCTAATAAGTTTGTTATCATCGACAATTCAGATGTAAAGAAAACAGCCGAAAAAGTAACTGAAATTAAGTCTTTCAAAGAAGTAGATGCCGAACTTAAAGAATTGATTAATAAAAATAAAGCTAAAAAAGAAGTTAAAAAAAATACTAAAAAATAATTTATGGAAAAGTTAAATAAAGCGTTGTTGTACGCTTTGACAAAAGCAGTTGGAAAAACTGATGACGAGATTTTAAACCTCGTACAAACAAAGAATGAAAGCGACGAACTTACTTTAAAAGATAATGCCGATGAGTTACTACTGAATATTATTACCGATAAACTGAAAGCGGTAAAAGGTAATCCCGACGAAGTATGGGATAAGGCTTGGAGAAAAGCACAAAAAGAAACTTTAGATAAAGCCGAAAAACTTTTAAAAGAAGCCGCAGGCATTGATTTGGACGGCGAAACTTTTGACGAAAAAGTAAGGAAGTTTGTGGATATTACAAACCAAAAAGCAAGCAAAAATAAAGGTGCTATCAATGATGATGACGTTAAAAAACACCCATTATTTTTATCTTTAGAACAAAAGGCTACAAAATTTGACGAAGTTTTAAAAGAAAAAGAAAATATTAAAGCTGAATTTGATAGTTTTAAAAACAATATTATAAGAGAAAGCAAAATCAGTAAAGTAAACTCTATTATTGAAACCGAAATTGAAAGATTAAATTTAAATCTTGATAAAGACCCCGTAAGGCGTAAAAATCAAGTTAAATTAATTGCTAAAGAAGTTGTCAATATTGCCGACGACTGGGAAGAGAGCGAAAACAATTTCTTTGCTATTAAAGGTGGCAAAAGAATAGAGAATGCTCAATTTACACCCAAAACCGTAGCAGATTTAACAAAAGAAATAAGTCTGCAATATTTTCAACCCCTTGCACAAACTCCTAAAGGAGCAGCAGGCAACGAAACAACTACTACTACTTATAACGTTGCATCGATGGATGAAAGGAATAAACTTCTAAAAGAAGTTGAAACACAATTTGAAATCGGCAATATAACGCGAGCCGAAGCAGACAAAAAAATGATTGATATTAATAAATCATTTAAGCAATAAATAAAATCCGTTTGCAGCTTTGGGTTATTAAAGCTGATGCGGAGTTGCGGAATACTCTTTTAAAATCCGATGTTTTAAAATTATTATTAATTTAAAATTAAAGGAGATTAAAAAATGAGTACAGTAGCAGGCAGTTTTGAAGAAACAAAATTGCAAAACCTTAGACTGAAAGCAGCCGAATATATGGCTGACGGTCGTGTCAATTTACAATACATACCTCGTATAGATGCAATTGACAGTTTAATGCGGGTTAACACCGCCAAATTTATTAATTGGAAAAAAGCAAAAGATGGAAGCGATAAAAAACATATCGTTGAACTCGAATGGGTAAATGCTTGTGAAGTTACAACCGGAGACAATGTAGCCTGCGACCCTTGCAGTGTAAAACTTTCAACTAATATTCAAGAGTACGAGCTAACTCGTGAAAAATGTACAGGTTTCAAAGTATCGCACTTAGATATGATTGACAACGACTTTGAAGTTTCTGACTTAGAAGTAAAGGGCTATCTTGCATCGCATAAAGTACTTGCCGAAGCGTTTGTTGAACATTATATTGACTTCCTTAACGCAAATCAAGGCGTTAATACAATGGGAACAAAAGGAAAAGGAGTTGTAACAGGAGTTGACACTTTTATCAAACCTCAATACTGGGATGCTGGATTATTTTCTTATATTGCACGTGTTGCCAAAATGAACCAATTTGGCGGAGCAGTAATGTTAAGTGGCTCATTACTTTACGAGGCTTATATGCAAGCTAAATTTAATGAAGCTAATGCAGACGGTAAAGGAGCAGCAGCAATGTTTAACGCTTTGCCAATGTATTTTGACGAATACAATGTTGATACCGTTAACGACCCAACACTAAAGGCTTATTTGATTAATACTGGCTCAATTACTCACGCCTCAGTAGTATATCATACGCCCACACCTAAAATTAGCGGAAAATATCGTTACTTTAGTGAAAACAATCGTTATATTCCCGGCATTAAACACGATGTAATTATTACAGAAGAATGCGAAGGTGATATGATTTTAAGAGACTATAAATTTATAAACCGTAGTCAAATGTTTCTTAATCCTACTGGCTGCAATGGAACTAATACAGGCATATTATCGTTTGTATGCGGTTAATATAAGTTAACCTGAAAATTAAAAGACTACTTGAATTTGTTTTCTGGTAGTCTTTTTTTTAATATTAGCAAATAAAAATAAAATTTAAAATAAATTGCACAAAAATTAAAATTATGAGCGATACAACAAAAATAGATTTAAGTTGCTATGAAGATATTATAGGCTTATCCCGTACGGCTTGCAATTGTGTTCAGTATGCCGACAACCCTGGCGTTAATTCTTTATCTGATTTATATTTAGATGAAACAGAAGGTATTGAATTAAAAAAATTACATAGTTTAGAAAATTGCGAAAAAGGCGGCTTATGGGAAATTATGTATAATGCAAGGGAAAACGCTATAAAGACTGTGATATATGATACAAATGCAAAATTATTAACATTAAACAAACTTAAAAGACAACCGTTTAAAGGTATTATCGGAAGGGCGGGTTGGAAAAAAAATGTTACATTAAATAAAACTTATGCCGGCAACCGTTATTTTATGGCTGATATTGTTGGCGGTTATTGGAGAATTACTCAAATTAATACAGTTTTTTCAAATACAGGTGTGATTCATTTAAATATTTATAACAACTTAAATGAGGTTTGCAGAAGTTTTGATTTGCTTACTCAAGCAAATGCTTTGAAAGTTAATTCTATACCTACTTTAGATTTACCTATGCACTCACCTTATGTCGATAATCTAATTTATTATTTTGTTTATACAAGCGATGCAAACAATTTGCCGAAGCAATTAGATTTTAGTTGTGGTTGTGATTCGATGACTAAATGGGTATATGATTGCACAAACCCTCAGTTTATTTCACAAACAACAAAGGCGGGTGGATGGTCGCAGTTTACAATGGCTGCAAACTGGCAAGGTGATAAATTAGAGTTTTCAGATGTCGATTGTGTTGGTGTGTGTAATTGTAATAATGGGCTTTTGATTAATTGTGAATTTGGTTGCAAAGTCAATGAAGTTGTTTGTCAGGACACTTTAGATTTTGAAAACAACCCGCTTGCTGGGGCAATAGCATTAGCAGTTCAATTTAAAGCTGCTGAATATTTGTCGAAACAATTACTAAGCAGCACTAATATTAACCGTTATACGATGTTAGACGGCGAAATGTTAGCAAGTTTCATTAATAATTATATCAAAAAATATAACAGTTATATAGATTATATTATCGCCAACGTAAATATAAGAATGACCGACTGCTTAGAATGTAAAGATATAATTCAAATGACAAAACAAGGCATATTTGCATAATGGACGTTCAACAGAAAATACAGTCAATTCAAGCTGCTATTGATACCATATATCAAAAGTTTAGCGATATCGCCTTAAGGCGGGCTGCTATTACAATGAGAAATTCTATCGAAAAAAGGGTACACGAAAAAAGCAAAAGAGCAGATGGAGACACATTTGGTGAATATTCAAAAAACAAACTCCCAGTATACTTTTTTGAAAATATGGGAAGCAGAAAAGTTAATTTTACTAAAGAAGAGAAAAAAACAGGCGTTAGTTATGCAGATTTCAGAAAAAAGTTAGGCAAAAAAAATAAAAATAAAAACTTTGAATTGACTGGCGATATGTGGAAGGACTTCGGTTTGAAAGAATTAAAAGCAAATGAATTTACGTTGGCAAGCACAACCGAAGCAAGCCAAAAAATATTAGACATTAATTCAGAGAGAGAAAAAATAAACATAATTAAATCAAATCCAGAAGAGGAAAAGCAAGCTACAAAAGAAATTGAAACGTGGTTGTTTGAAATAATTAAAAAAGCTATAGAGTAATGATAACAGCGATTGTAAATAAAATAATTAGCGATTTACAAACCTTGCCGTTTCTTGACAGAGTTGGTGGCATCGTAAAGATATTGACACAAAATAAACCAAATGACAGTGGTGGAGTGTATACTATGCGATACCCCGCAGTATTTAATTTAACGCCTCAAACTTGCTCTGATGCAAGCACCTACAAAGATATGATACCGAACTCGGATTATATGAGCTTACTATATTTTGAGCACAAAAATACAATTACAACCGAAGCGGGTGCAGATTATCAGAAAAAAGAAACAGTCATAAGGCTTGTATTTTGGGGCAATATGGCAAAAATTAACCCTGTTTATACTGATACCGATTTAATTGCGGCTACTATAATTGCTTCAATACCTAAAACATATCAACCATTTTCAGGCGTATCAGCTATTTATATTGAATTAATTAGCGAAGTAGTAAAAAACTCTGAAATATTTGCAGATTATACATACAATGAATCGGAAAAACAATATTTGATTTATCCTTATGACTATTTTGCCTTAGATTTTAGAGTCACATATCAGATTGCAAATCAGTGCTTGGCTGACTTAGTATTATCGCCTGATGTTTGCGAAACAGCAATTACAAGCTGTCAAAGGCTTTGGAATAATTTAACCGATTATGAAAAACTTAGTTGCTTATTGCCTCAATATGACTTTGCTCAAGCAGAAGTTTTAAATGCTTTAACGGCTCAGCAAATTTTAGATTTAACTTCAAATTATTGTAATTTAGATGCTTACACTTGCGAACAGCTGAAAGCAGGTTTAAGCGACATACAAAAGACTTGTATAATTCAGGAACAAGGCTGCCCGGGTATTTTTAATTCATTAACTAATTCGCAAAAGGAATGTATATTAAAAAGTTATGATTTTTCTGATGGTTCGATATTTTCTATATTGACCAACGAGCAATTAATTGATATAACTGCTCAATTAGATTGCATAGTTTTGCAAAATCTAACCTCGCAGCAGCTTATTGATTGTATCTTACCTTTATATGATTTCAGCGACACAGGAGTTATAGCAGGGCTTTCAGCACAACAAATATCAGATATAGAAGTTAATATTTGTCCCGTACCGCCTTCAATTACAGCAGATTTTCTAATTGATATAAATCCCGTTAATGCTTATTTTACAGATGTTACCTTTACTGAAAATTGCACCGGCAACCCATTAGCTCCAGACGTTTTTATTTGGTCTTGGCTCGAAGATGGAATTTACAAAAGTTATGTAGGTGCGAGTTTTACAACAAAAATCAATGCTTTAGGCTCAATATCGATAACCTTAACGGCTTCTAATTCTGTTAACGGTGCAAGCGGGCAGAAAACCTATGTAGTAACGTCAAATGCTTACTTACCTATTAATCCGGTGTTATGGCTCGATGCTATGCGAGGCATAACGTTAAACGGCTCAAATGTCAGTAATTGGACTGACGGCACTAACAATTTTACTCAAAGTACAGTAGGAAATCAGCCTTTATTAATTCCTAATTATCGTAATGGTAAAAGTGTTATATACTTTAACGGCACTACTTTCAATTTATTAGGCAATAATTTAAACTTGCATAACAGCAGTTTTACCGTTATGTTGGTTATACAAGCAAATTTAGCGTTTGCGGCAAACAATTATATGTATAAAATGGGTGCAGACACAAGATTCGTAACGATTAGT